>OFGQ01000040.1_pt1 | contig 112338 bp, 87 predicted proteins | sample 1521791 | NCBI WGS metagenome assembly OFGQ01 (sample SAMEA3504116, study PRJEB24116) | mouse gut metagenome | biome: mouse gut; feature: mouse-associated habitat; material: faeces | place: Denmark | collected 2011 | reverse complement strand
ATGCTGAAATTCAGTATTATTTAAAGGATTGATGACGAAAACTGCAGCTATACAGATGAATTTAAGCAGAGGTCCGATGAAATAAATTTAAAAATCGGACGATGAAGGATCTGCTGGATATATTTTCAAAATTTCAATTTTGGTGTTCCAAAAATATTCCCACTATCATTGCCAACTTAGCTTCCCCTGTGATAAAATATAAGAATATTTTGCCAAGTAAAATTATAACAAACTGAGGCAGGACAAGGCAAAGAAAATAAACAGAGGTAAAAATCCGTGAAGAAAATTCTGAAGAAACTGGATATTTTATTGGATAAAAAGCAGAAAAGGACTATGCTCCTTCTCGTTTTTTTCATGCTGATCGGCGCGGCGCTGGAACTGCTGGGCGTGGGACTCGTCTATCAGGCAGCGGGGATTATTACGGACCCTGATATATTGGAGAACAGCAAGACGCTGGCGCAAGTCTATCATATGCTTCATATGGAAGATATGAGGGAATTCACCATGTTTATCATGGGAGCTCTTGTGGCAGTATTCGCGTTAAAGAATGCTTATCTTTTTTTTCAGAACAAGCTCCAGTTTAAGTTTGTATACAGCAACCAGTTCGCCACATCCAGGCGAATGATGATTAATTTTATGCAAAGGCCGTACGAATATTATCTGAATGCGGATACTTCCGTGATTCAGAGGAGCATTACTTCTGATGTAAATAATATGTATGGGCTGATTCTGAATTTGCTGCAGCTGGTCAGTGAGATGATTGTATTTGTTTTCCTGACAGTTTACTGCCTGACGATGGATGTGGTTATGACCGGGACGGTGGCGGCGCTGCTGGTTGTGGTACTGGTAGTGATTAAATGTATCTTAAAGCCGATTATGCGTAAGGCAGGGGAGGAAAACCAGGATTTTTACAGCGGGCTGTATAAATGGATCGACCAGTCGGTGATGGGCATCAAGGAAATCAAGGTGGCGAATAAAGAAAGTTATTTTATCAATGAATACTGCAAGTGCGGGGCAGGATATGTGAACGCGGTACAGCGGTATAATCTCTATAATGCCACCCCACGCCTTTTGATCGAGACGGTGGCTATCGCGGGGATGATCTTGTATATGATGATTCGGATCGCCCAGGGGATGCCGGTGACGGAAATCATGCCGCAGCTGACGACGTTGGCGGTGGCGGCGATGAGGCTGATCCCGAGCGCGAACCGTATCAATAATTATTTAACCTCTATCGCTTATTTCGAGCCTTTCTTTATGGGGGTTACGGATAACCTGCAGGAAGAAATCAGGGATGAGAGCGTGAATTATGATGAAGAAGCTTATCGGAAGAAAAAGGATGTGGAGAAGCTTCCTGTCAGGAAGGAGATTCTTTTAAAGGGGATTACTTATAAATATCCGAATTCGGATGTATTGATTTTTGATAAGGCGACGATGCGGATACCGGTTGGAAAATCGGTGGGGATTGTTGGAACCTCCGGGGCAGGGAAGACGACGGCGGTAGATATCATGCTAGGGCTTTTGCGGTTGCAGTCCGGCGAAATACTGGCGGACGGCGTGGAAGTGAGGGAGCATTATGAATCCTGGCTGAAAAACATCGGCTATATCCCCCAGACCATTTTTATGATTGATTCTACGATAAGGAAGAACGTTGCTTTCGGCTGCGCAGATGAAGATATTGACGATGGGAAGGTGTGGATGGCCTTGAAGGAAGCCCAGCTGGACGAGTTTGTGCGGGGGCTGCCCGAGGGGCTGGATACGGGGATCGGAGAGCGGGGGATCCGCTTGTCCGGCGGCCAGAGGCAGAGGATCGGCATAGCCAGGGCTTTGTTCGAAGACCCGGAAGTACTTGTATTGGACGAGGCGACTTCGGCGCTGGACAACGATACGGAAGCGGCGATTATGGAGTCCATCAATCATTTGCACGGGCGTAAGACGCTGATTATTATTGCCCACAGGCTGCAGACGATTGAGAAATGCGATATTGTATACCGGGTGGAAGAGGGCAGAGTGACAAAGGTGCGCTGAAAGCGGCTGGATAAGCTGGAAAGGAAAAACAGGGAATGATAAAGTTTGTATGGAGCATATATAAGAAGTATGAAGAAACGGTAAATTATTTGTTTTTCGGGGTGCTGGCATTCCTGGTGAACATGGCTGCTTATGCCCTGGCTGCCTGGGTGCTGGGCGCGGATAATGAACAGGCGCTGCTGGTATCCATTGCCACGGCTTTTGCATGGGTTGTGGCAGTATTATTCGCTTACTGGACAAACCGGACTTTTGTTTTTAAAAGCAAGGTAAAGGATAAAAAGGGGGTTTGGAAGGAGTTTTTTGCTTTTGTGGGGGCGAGGGTCGCTACGGGGATTCTGGAACAGGTTATTATGATTGTCATGGTAAAACAGATGGGCATCCATCATATGATTGCCAAGTTCGTATGCAATGTGGTAGTCATCATTTCTAATTATATATTCAGCAAGCTTTTCGTATTTAAAAAGAAACCGGATGAAGGGAAGAATTGAGGAGAATATGGGGAAAGAACGAGGCCGGGGAGAGCGGCAGGCAAATTACGAGCTGCTTCGTATCATAGCGATGCTAATGGTTGTCACTCTTCACTATTTGAGCCATACGGGAATGCTCCTTACAGCGGGGGGAGAGGGAGGAAGCAGCAGGGTTTTTGGAATGCTGGCAGAGTCCTTTTGCATTGTAGCCGTAAATGTATATGTACTGATCAGCGGATATTTTCTGGTGGAGGCAGGATTCCGGGCAAGGAGAATCCTTGCGCTGGTATGCCAGGTACTTTTTTATTCCGTGATGATACCTTTGATTATGATGGGAGCCGGTTTGGCGGCAAGAGGCGGAGAAGGCGGCATTTACAAGCTGCAGCAGTATTTGTTTCCGCTTCAGTCGGAGCATTATTGGTTTGCGGCTTCTTATATATATTTGTATTTGTTTACGCCGGTATTAAATGCTGCAGCGAAGGCAATGAGCAAAAAGCAGATGCAGATAACGATAGGAGGGCTGCTTTTCTTGTTTTGCGGGCTGAAAAGCGTCGTTCCCATGCGGTTTGTGATGGACCGGTTCGGCTATGATTTCGGCTGGTTTCTGTGCGTGTATCTCCTGGCGGCATATATCAGACTGCACGGATGTCCTTTGGTCCGGGATGCGAAACGGGCATGGGGGCTGTATGTCGGCTGTTGTCTGCTGATTTTTGCCATGGGGACGGGGCTGTACATGGTGAACGCGAAGACAGGGCAGTTTGCTTATTATATGGAGGTTCCTTATCATTATAATTTTATTTTTTGCCTTCTTGGGGCGGTAGGGCTGTTCATGGCGTTCCGCTATGTGAAAATCCCGAAAGGCAGGGTTTCGGAACTGGTCTGTAAATTGTCCCCCCTTACTTTTGGCGTGTATTTGTTCCATGAACATATTGATATAAGGAATGAATGGGTGGGCTGGATTGAGGAATTTATAGGGCCGGCGGCGCAGTCCGGCGTTTTAGGGTTTGTGCTTCGGCTGCTGGTATCTGTGCTTGTGGTTTATGCGGCGGGAAGCTTTGTCGATGCAATACGGTTGAATATTTTCCAGTTTATCGGCAGATATATAGGGAAAGGGAAGCTGTCGGCATGGATAAGCGGAGTGGACGGGGAGTTTCGGTAAAAGGAGTTTGCGGCAATGGGAGTAAGTAGAGCAGTGGAAGGAAAACTGCATACGGGAAGAAGGATTGTGGAAAAGGTTATATTTCCTGCGGTGCTGCTGATCTATCCCCTGCTTCTCATCCATCAAGGGATAGATGTTTCAGATACGACGTATTCCCTGGGGTATTATCGGTTTATGGGGGAAATGGATATGACCTGGGTGCTGGCTACTTACCTGGCCAATGTGGCGGGAGCATTTTTGCTAAAACTGCCAATGGGGAATACGCTGCTTGGAATGAATTTTTATACGGGGCTTCTTGTATCGGCGATCGCGCTGGTTTGTTATTATGCCCTGTCCCGCTGGATGCCTTCGTTGATCGTGTTTTTGGGAGAGGTGACGGCGCTGAGCCTGTGCTGGTGTCCGACAACGATTTTATATAATTATCTGACTTATTTTTTCTTTGCAGCAGGCGCTGTCTGCCTATGCAAGGCTCTTTTGGAGGAAAAGGAAATCTGGTTTTTTCCTGCCGGTATCTGCCTGGGGCTGAATGTAATGGTGCGTTTCCCTAATCTGGCAGAGGCGGCTTTGATTGTTGTGGTCTGGTATGCAGGTTGGCTGAAACGCGAGAAAGGGGCGGCGGTGGCAAGATGGACAGGGCTGTGCTTGGCCGGTTATCTGGCCGGGCTGGGGAGTATATTGCTTGTTATCGTGATGAAATACGGGGGCGGTGCTTTTGCGGGAATGATAGAAAGCTTGTTCGGAATGACCGGGGAGGCTTCGGATTATACGCTGGCTGGCATGGTATCTTCTATCGCTTCTGCTTATTGGGCAGGGGTTCGGTGGATGGCCTATATGATACCGTGCATGGCGGCGGGCTTTGTGCTGTTTTTGGTTGGCAAAGGTCGGCACGAGAGGGCAAAAAGGTTGCTTTACTGCGGCGGAATTCTCGTTTTGCTTCGTTTTTACCTGGGGAGGGGAATGTTTTCCCTCCGTTATTATAATGAGGGCTGCGTGTTCCAGTGGATGATGTTGTTTCTTATTTTAACGCTGGGCTGCTGCGCGGCAGGGCTGGGCGGACTGGTTTCCGGCGGGCGGCAGGAGCGGATTTTGTCTGCGGCGGCGCTTGTCATTCTGCTGGTGACGCCGCTTGGGAGTAATAATTATACGTACCAGAATATGAATAATATGTTTCTTATTGCGCCATATACTCTGTGGATGTGCTGGCTGATAGGGAAGAAAACATGGAAGAGAAGCATTCACTTTCCATGGCAGGCGTTTGTCGCGCTGATCCTTTTTATGACATTTGTCCAGGGGATCGGATTTGGCTGTAATTACGTATTCCGGGACGGGATTTATGGGGAGAAACGGCTGTATACGGTGGATAATAGCCCGGTGCTGAAGGGAATGTATACGACGAAGGAAAATGCGGAAAGCCTGACGGGGTTGATCGATTTCTGCCAAAAGAACGGCGTGGGGGATGCCCCTATTCTGCTTTGGGGGGATGCGCCCGGCCTGAGCTATATTCTGGATACGCCTTCTGCCATTTTTACGACATGGCCGGAAATTCCAAGCAATACTTATGAAGCATTGGATAAAGCCTTGGAGGAATTGGAATGGAATCCTGATATTATCTTGCATAATGAGCCGGGGAGAGATATAGTGGAAGGGGAGAAAACGGATTTGATTCTGGATTATATAGTGGAATATCATTATACATGCATATACGAAAATAGTTGTTATCAAATATATCGATTGCTTTAGGCAATAGCTTTTAAGATGGGAGGAAGCACATGATTAATTTTAATGTACCCCCTTATGCGGGGAAAGAGATGGAGTATATCAGGCAAGCGGTGGAAAATGAAAAAATCTGTGGGGATGGCTCTTTTACTTTGAAATGCAGCCGGTGGATAGAGGAAAAAACGGAAACAGCAAAATGCCTTTTGACTACGTCTTGCACCCATGCCTTGGAAATGGCCGCTTTGTTGGCGGATATTGCCCCTGGGGATGAGGTGATCATGCCTTCCTATACCTTTGTTTCTACGGCGGATGCTTTCGTGTTGCGGGGGGCGAAGGTTGTTTTTGTGGATATCCGCCCGGATACGATGAATATAGATGAAAATCTGGTCGAGGCGGCGATTACCGAGAGGACGAAGGCGATTGCGGTGGTGCATTATGCCGGCGTGGGCTGCGAGATGGATAGGATTATGGAAATTGCGAAAAAACATGGATTGTTCGTAGTAGAAGACGCGGCCCAGGGAATGATGGCTTCTTATAAAGGGAAGGCGCTGGGGACGATCGGGGATTTCGGCTGCTTCAGTTTCCATGAAACAAAAAATTACAGCATGGGAGAAGGCGGCGCTTTGCTCATACGGGATGCGGGTTATGTGGAAAAGGCAGAGATCCTCAGGGAAAAGGGCACTGACAGGAGCAAATATTTCCGTGGGCAGGTGGACAAGTATCGCTGGATGAATTATGGCTCCTCTTATCTGCCCAGCGATATGAACGCCGCTTATTTATATGCTCAGTTAGAGATTGCGGATGAAATTAACGATATCCGGCTGGCGAGGTGGAAGAGCTATTATGAACAGCTGAGGCCGTTGGCAGAGGCGGGAAGAATCGAGCTTCCATTTGTCCCGGAAGGATGCGTCCATAACGGGCATATGTTCTATATCAAGACAAAGGATCTGGAGGAGCGGACGGCGCTGATTGATTTTCTGAGGAAGAATGAAATATTAGCGGTATTTCATTACGTTCCCCTCCATACGGCTCCAGCAGGGATGAAGTTCGGCCGTTTTAGCGGGGAGGATAAGTATACGACGAGGGAGAGCGAAAGGATTCTGCGTCTGCCTATGTTCTATAAGCTGACGGAAGACGAGGTAGGGTATATCAGCGGCAAAGTAAAGGAATTTTATGGATTGTAAGGCTTTTTGCAGAAAATATGAGAATTTTATATTAGCTTCGGTTTTGCTGATCGGATTGTTCTTGTTTGTGAGCGTGCGTTATGATCATTATTATGACTTGAACGATGATGTGCTGATCAAGGATCTGATGGCCGGGGTGTATACCGGGGAACCGGAAGGGCATAACATACAAGTATTGTATCCTCTGAGCTTGGCGGTAAGCCTGGGATACCGAATATTTCCCAGAATGCCGGTGTATGGATTTTTTTTGTGTCTGTGCCAGTATGGCTGCCTTTGGATTATTGTAAAGCGGAGCCTTAGCTTTTGCAGGGGAACGTGGAAAAAATTTTTTCTTGCGGCGGCAGAAGGAATCGTAATTTGGGGATTGTTTCTGGAACACTTGGTTTTTGTGCAGTATACGGTGACTTCTGCTTTGCTTTCGGCGAGCGCAGCTTTTTTATTTTTGGCTCCGAAAGAGGATTGGAACGGCGAGGGAATGCAAGTTGCTTTGGAGGCAGGAAGGGTCGGCAGATTTATCCGGCAGAATATACCGTCTATTCTTTTGGCAGTTTTATCTTTCCAGCTGCGGACGGAAATGATGGAACTGCTTTTTCCGCTCCTTTGCGTGGCAGGGATGTATCGGTGGTCTTTGGAAGAAAAGATTTTCAGCGGGGAAAGCTATAAGAAATATTTTACTGTTCTGGGAGCGGTGGCTATAGGGGCTGTAGTTTCCTGGGCGGCAAACAGGGCGGCTTTTAGCGGGGAGTGGAGATCTTATGTAGATTTTTTTAACAGCAGGACGGAACTCTATGATTTCCAGGGAATTCCTTCTTATGAAGGAAATGAGGAATGGTATGGAGCTTTGGGGATGACGGAGAAGGCGAAGGATGTGCTGCTGGATCAGTATAATTTTGGTTTGGATGACAATTTGGATGCGGATGTGCTGGACGCTGTGGTACATTATCAGAAAAAGGCCGGAAAAGATTACGAAGATTTTTTGGCGCGTCTGAAAGAAAGCCTGGGATGGTACCGATATCGGATTTTTCATAAAGAAGGGACGGATTCTGCCGTGCCGGACGATTATCCATGGAATTATATGGTGATTCTGGGGTATGGCGCTGTTTTTCTGGCCGGATTGGAAAAAAGCAAAGATATGGCTGGAAAGGCGGCGGCCCATATAGGAAGGAATGTTTTTTTCCTGTTTCTTTTGGCAATGGTCAGAACAGTCCTCTGGATGTTTATATTGATGAGGGGAAGGGAACCGGCGCGGATTACTCATTCTTTATATTTGATGGAGTTCGCCGTGTTAATGGGAATGCTTTTTATGGAGAGAAGGGGAAGGAAGGCGGATCGGGAAGAACTGCAAGGGGCGGGATCTTGGACAAAGTTGCAGGGGATAGGTTATTGTCTTCTTTTTCCCCTCATATTGACTTGGACAGCCATGCTCGCGGTGCCGGAGGGGATAGATGCCGTTGACAGGGAATTCCATAACCGGGAAAGTGCCAATGGGGTTTACGAGGGGATGAAAGAATATGCAAAAGCCCATAAGGATTGTTTTTACTTTCAGGATGTGTATTCCGTTGTGTCTTATCCGTCTGAACCTTATGCGGGAACGCCATATTCGGAGAAGATGTTTGCAGACGTGGATAATACGCTGGCAAATTATGACCTGATGGGGGGGTGGCTGGTTAAAAGTCCTGCCCAAAGAGAAAAACTGGAGCAATTTGGAATGAATTCCGTGCGGGAAGGATTGCTGGAAAGCGAGAATGCGTATGTGATGGTGGAACTGGCGAAAGGCGTGGATGATATTGCCGCTTACTTTCAGGGACAGGGAAATAATGTGAAGGCGGAATTGGTGGACAGTATAGAGGGTATCATCGGCGTATATCGGATAAAAGTGGAGGATGGGCAGGATGCTGGAGCAGACAATTAGAATAGAAGGTTCTCAGATCATCTTAAGGCCAATAGAGTATGGGGATACGGACCGGATTGTAAAGTGGAGGAACAGCGAGAGGGTGAGGAGCCGTTTTATTTACCGGGAACCGTTTACCGTAGAAGGCCATTGCCGCTGGATTGAGACGATGGTCAATACGGGGAAAGTAGTTCAATTTATGATTTGTGAGAAAGAAGGGATGCGCCCGGTGGGAAGTGTGTACTTCCGTGATATCAACAGGGAGAAAAAATCGGCTGAATATGGAATTTTTTTAGGGGAGGATGATGCATTGGGAAAGGGGTACGGCACGGAGACAGCTAATCTGGCTGTGGAGTATGCATTTTCCCGGATGGGATTGAAACAGTTGATTTTGCGTGTGTTTACCGATAATGAAGCGGCGGTCAGAAGTTATCGGAGGGTTGGTTTTAAGGAGGAAAAGGTTTTGAAAGATGTGGAATGCTCTGATGGGGAAAGGAAGGATATGCTGCTTATGTCTTTGTATAATTCAAGATATGTGCAAAAGGAAAAATTAATCAGTTTTGTTATTCCCTGTTACCGTTCCGAGCTGACGCTTCCAAAGGTAGTAGAAGAGATTGGCGGGGCGATGAAAACGTTACAGGAAAAGGGAAAAAAATATGATTATGAAATTGTTCTGGTAAATGATTGTTCGCCGGATGATACATTTTCTGTGATCCGCAAACTTTGTGAGAAAGATCGGAGAATAAAGGGCGTGAATTTGGCCCGTAATTTTGGACAGCATGCGGCTTTAATGGCTGGGTTCCATCAGATCAAAGGGGATGTGGTCATCTGTCTGGATGACGACGGGCAGACACCGGCAGATGAAGTGGGCAAGCTGCTGGAGGAAATCGAAAAGGGATCCGATGTGGTGTATGCAAGATATGAGCACAAAAAGCATTCACTGTTCCGTAACTTCGGAAGCTGGGTCAACGAGGAAATGGCGCATATTATGCTGGGAAAACCGAAAGATCTTTGTGTTTCCAGTTACTTTGCCGCAAAACGGTTTGTAGTGGAGGAAGTGAAAAGATATACCAACGCCTATCCCTATGTGATTGGACTGGTGCTTCGGACAACAAAGAGCATTACCAACGTGGCGGTCTGCCATAGGGAGAGGGAAATAGGAACTTCTGGCTATACCTTCGGAAAGCTGATTGGCTTGTGGTTTAATGGCTTCACAGCGTTCAGCGTAAAACCGTTGCGTATTGCAACAGCAATGGGTGTGGCTTGTTCGGCTGCGGGGTTTTTATATGGGATCTATACTGTGGTGAAAAAACTGGTAAATCCGAATGTACCTTTGGGTTTCAGTTCTTTGATGGCGGCGATTGTGTTTATGGGCGGAATGATAATGGTAATGCTGGGGCTGGTAGGGGAATATGTGGGAAGAATGTATATTTCTATGAACAGTTCCCCGCAGTTTGTAATTAGGGAAACGATCAATGATGAAACGTAATGGAAAAATAACAGGATTAGCATGTGCTTTACTGTCTTTTTTGGGTACTTTTTGCCTGCCATATGTGCTAAATCTGAAAGGGGAAGGCCTGGCGGTCAGCAATAGCTGGTTTGGCGTTTTTGCCTGGGCTGCTCTATGGTTTGTGGCAGACAGGGCAATGGATGGAAGAAGAAAAGGCGACAGGCGCGGTAAAGCGGCAGCATTATTGCTGGGAGGGACTTTTTCACTTTGCCTTGTTTTCGGCGTATCTCTGGAACGGGCAGAGAACGTGGATTTTGGCGATGGGATGATGTGGTTTTCAGCGACGGTCTGGGCCTTTATTTTTTCCCTTTGGATAGGCAAAGGATGGGAACTGCTGGAAAAATGGACAGGCCTGATGGGAAGAATTACAGACAAGAAGGAAGCGCAGGAAGAGGGTATAAAGGCCACAGGGAAATGGCGGATGCGGATACTGAGGGAGGTGGAAAAATGGGAAAGCCTGTCTGAAGGAAAGCGGAAGGCGATTTTGTTCTGCTTTCTGTTGCTCTGCTGGCTTCCTGTGTTCCTGGCTGTATATCCTGGTTTTTTTGTATATGACGCGCAGGATGAGCTGGTTCAGGTACAGACGAGGAATTTTACGACCCATCATCCGCTCCCTCATGTGCTGCTCTTAGGAGGGATTATCTCAGCGGTAAAGAAGCTATGCGGTTCTTATAATGCAGGTATTGCGGTTTATACGTTCTTTCAGATGTGCCTGATGGCCGGAGTGTTTACTTGTATGGTGGCTTACATGAAAAAGCGGGGGATCAGGCTTTGGGCGAGGGCGGCGACTGCGGTTTATTTTGGCTTTTTCCCGGTAGTCGTTATGTTTACGCTCTGTTCTGCCAAAGATGGGATCTTTACAGGGGCGCTGTTGCTTTTGCTGGTCGCTTTGGATGAGATGGCGAAAGAGCGGGAAAAGTTTTTTTCCGGATGGAAGAAACCGCTGTTTTTTTGTGCCAGTGCATGGGTGATGATGTGCTTCCGCCATAACGGGGCATATGCTTTTTTGGCTTTGGCTCCTTTTCTGCTTCTTTTTATGAATGGCTGCCGGAAAAAGCTGCTTGTCTGCCTGGGGGGGATTTTTGTTGGATATTTCCTCGCTTCGGCAGGGCTGGCTTATGCTTTTTCTGCTGAGGATTCGGAAAATCAGGAAATGTTGACCGTGCCGATACAGCAGCTGGCGCGGGTTTACCGATATGATAAGGAAAGCCTGGACAGCGAGGATCTGGAGGCGCTTTATGAGATCTTGCCGGAAGATGTCCTGGCCCGCTATGTGCCGAAGGTGTCCGACGGGGTGAAGATAGGGTTTCGAAACGATGCGTTTGCCGCAGACCCGATAAGATACGGGAAACTGTGGCTGAAAACAGGGATAAGGCATCCCTTTACCTATTTGAATGCCTGGTTTATGACATCATATGGCTTCTGGTATCCAGATACGGTGATCGATGTGTACAAGGGAAACAGTGTTTTTACTTTTACCTACGAAGACAGTTCTTTTTTCGGTTATGAGGTGGAACAGCCTGGGACGAGGGAAAGTAAGATTCCCTGGCTGAACGAATGGTATCGAAAAATGTCGCTGGAAATCGCCCAGCAGAAGATACCTTTAGTATCCATGCTATTTTCTCCCGGTTTTCTTTTCTGGATATTTGCATTTATGGCGGGGTATGCTTTTTATAGGAAGGATTATGGGCATCTTCTGCCTTTTGTCATGATATTTTTGCTATGGCTGACTGTAGTACTGGGACCCACTTATCTGCCAAGATATGTGCTGATTCTATGGTTTGCCCTGCCTTGGGCAATGCTTTGGCCAATGCCAAAGGCGTGACTAAAGCCGTTACTGCAGGCCAAAACAGTAACGTTCTTGTAAACTTCTGGCAACTGTGTTATACTTAGGAACTGTTAAAGAATGGGTGGAGGTTTCAAATGTATAAAGTTGTAAAAAAGAGCAGGGCAGTGCAAAGTTTTATTATTTTAACAGCATTGTTCGTGATGTTTACTATATTTCCGCTGCGCATATGGGAGGAAAATATTCCTTCCGTGAGCAACCAGGTACTGGCGGGATCTTCCGACAGCGTATGCGATGACTATATGCTGCAGCGTTTTATCGCCCAATATGACCATCTTGGGACTATCAATTTGTATGTGATGAATTTTGAGAATGGCTGGAAGAGGGATGAGCGGGTGGATTCGTTCATATTCCGTATGCTGGATTCGGATATGGAGATCATGTTTGAAGAAACGATCGATATGCGGTTCTGCGATATTCCGGGATTTTGTACGGTATATATTAATGAAGACCTGGAAGTGGGCAGGGATTATTACTTTTTCCTGCAGGGAATGAACGGAAGCAGGGTCTGGTTCGGCCTGGAAGAAACAGCTAATGCGGGGACGCCTTATGTCAGCAGATTGATTTATAATTATGATGAGCTGGAAGGCTATAATATCATTGGGGAATATAATTATACGGTGCCTCTCCGTAAGGAAAAGGTATTTTTATACGATGCTGTTCTGTTTGCGGCAGCCCTTCTGCTGGTCGGGGCTGTGGAAGTTTATTATAGGACAATCGGCAGGGACAAGCTGATTACGGTGGAAAAGGCTTTGCGTTTTGCCGCCAACTGCCTGGCAGGGGCAGCGCTTGTTTATGCGGTCTGGAATATCAGCATACGGAGGTTTTTCAGCGGGAAGCTGGCGGATAATCTATTTTATACTGTTGGAATCCTGCTCGGTTTTAGTGCTTTGTTTTATATGATTAATGTAAGGCGGGACAGGAAGAATTATATGCCGCTTGTCAGAAGGTTCGCGAGCCGCTGGCAGAATGTATTGCAGACGGTTTTTTTTGCGGCCGGAGTGTGGGCGTGCTGTAATTATATGAACGGCCTTTACGATATCCATCACAGGGTGGCGGAGCGCCAGTTTATTGTGTTCTTGGCTTTGGCGGCCATTGTAATGTGCGAAAGAAAGGAGATTTTCAATAAGCTGACCATTTTGTATGCGCTGGCGGCGGCGGGCGTTACGCTCTGGTATCGGAGCATTTATGTGGATTACCTCGCCATGGATGAATGGGATCTGCGGATCTTACGGTGGGGCATTGCGGCGGTCATTTTATCGGGTTTTCTTTTGGTGAATATTGTGGCGCAGCTTGTCAGGGTTATGATGCGGAAAAAGAAGATGGCGGGCATTTCTTGGTGGTATGGGGCTGTTTTGGCTTTGTTTTTCGTGCTGATTATCGCATTCCGCAATACCAGGTGGTGGACCGTGGCTTTGGCGGCGGCGTTTACTTTATTCTATATCCGTTATGCCCTTTGGGATAAAAAGGCGTATTTGCTGCAAAATATATGTAACGGGCTGTTGCTGAATTTTGTAGTTTCGATGTTGTTCTCCTTTGCCAGAAGGCCTTTTTTGTCATGGATTTACCCGAGGTTTCCGTTTATTTTCCATACGGTGACGGTGACAGCGGTATATATGACGTTTATTATGTGTGCGGCATTGGTCAAGCTGGCCGATCGGTATAAAGAGTGCTTTTGCGTGGAGAAAGCGGACAGGCCGAGAGGAATGGAAGGGCTTCGGTGCATCTGGAAGGAACTTCTTTTGTTCGGCATGTCAGGCACCTATATGCTGTTTACTGCTTCGAGGACAGGCTTCCTCGCGGTTGCCGTTATGGGGGCGGTGACATTGGTTTTCCTTGCCATGGATGCCGGAAGGGAAAGGCTAAAGCATATCGCCGTGCTGGTCGGGATGATGGCCTGCGGCATTGTATGGTGTTTCCCCTGGGTATTTACGGCTCAGAGGATTGTTCCTGCATTGTGCAGCAATATTTTTAAATATGAGGTGGAAGTTTTCCCGGATGAGATCACCAGGGGCAATGAATGGGATTCCATGTATTACATTACGGTAGAACGGTTTGCAGAAGTATTTAACAATAAGATATTCGGCGTGCCGGAAAGCGGCTCTACTTCCTATGAGAGGAGCGAGGAATATCAGAAATACAGGGCAAAACGTTATAATAACAAGGGAGAGATCGTATGGGACGGTGGCATCGATGAGATGTATGAGGAGGAGAACGCCCAGACAGCGGATGGCGCACAAACAGCAAATGGCAAAGAAGCAGATAATTCGGCTGGCGCGGGCATAGCCCAGGGAGACGGAAATGCGCCTGACCGCAAGCCGGATATCATCGGTATCAAGACGGATGAGGAACGCCAGGCGGAGGAGGAGGCAGCCGCGAAAAGAGAAGAGGAAGCGAAAAATAGCAAGCCGGAAGAAATAGAGGAAGAGCCGGAAGAGGAACCAGAGGAAGACTTGAGCGTATATGAAAAGACGGAAGAATATGCAAACGGGAGAATGGATATTTTCCGTGCCTATATCGGACAGCTGAATCTGGCCGGGCATGATGACATGGGAGCGGTGCTGCCGAATGGCGAATTGGCCGTACATGCCCATAATATTTATTTGCAGGTGGCTTATGACCACGGCCTCATAGTAGGAGCGGTTTTCCTGCTTGTGGGAGCGGCATCTTTTGTACAGGGATGCATTTTCTATAAGAGAAGAAGGGGCAGGGTTCCCTGCGCGGCGCTGCCGGCGGCGGCCATTGCGGCGTTTGCCATGGCGGGGCTGGTGGAATGGATCTTCCATCTTTGCCATCCGGCGGGATTTACATTGATGCTCGTATTAGCTCCTTTGCTTTTTGATATAGGAGATAAAAAGGACAAAGCAAATGAAAAAAGAGAAAAAACCCTTTAATGCCAAGCTATTTTACCGAAGGACGTATCTGATTATTTATGATATTATCAGTGTGGTCTTCTCCAGTTATATAGCAGTGCTGATTCGTTATGAATTTCATCTGGATACGGTGCCGGAGCATTTCCTGACACCGATCAACCGTTTTTTGCCGGTGAATATTCTGCTGACTCTGCTGATTTTTTATATTTTTCGGCTTTATCATAGTCTGTGGGCTTTTGCAGGGGAAACAGAGCTGCAGAACTTGGTGGTATCTTGTGCGATATCAGCGGTATTGAACAGCGTGGGGCTGCAGTTTTTTAAGGTATCGGAACAGCCGGTGCCGAAAAGCTATTATTTTTTATATATGTTCGTGCTGATCAGCATGATGTTCGCGAGCCGGTTTTCTTATCGTTTTCTGCGGAGCCAGAAGCATAAACAGCAGAATAAGAAAAACGGTATTTCCGTTATGGTGATCGGAGCGGGGGAAGCGGCTAACGTAATCATCAAAGAAATTGTGAACAGCAACTTTAGCACGATGGTGATTCGTTGTATCATTGATGATGATAAAGGGAAATGGGGAAGATATATTCAGGGAATCAAGGTGGCAGGAGGAAGGGACAGGATCATTGAATGCGCCGACCTTTATGACATCGATGAGATTATTGTGGCGATGCCGTCCATATCCCGGTCGGAACTGCGTAAAATACTGGAGATATGCAAAGAAACAAACTGCAAGCTCCGTTCTTTGCCTGGCATGTACCAGCTGGTGAATGGGGAAGTGAATGTCAGCAAGCTGCGTGATGTGGAAGTGGAGGATCTGTTGGGAAGGGATCCGATCAGCGTGGATTTGGATTCCATCCTTGGCTATGTGCAGAATAAGACGGTGCTTGTAACCGGAGGGGGCGGTTCCATCGGCAGCGAGTTATGCAGACAGATTGCCTGCCATAGGCCGAAGCATCTGGTCATCCTCGATATTTATGAAAATAATGTATATGATATTCAGCAGGAATTGAAAACCAAATACCCGGAATTGCGGATGACGGTATTGATCGCCTCGGTACGGAATACGAATCGGATGAATTGGATCTTTGAAAAGTATAAGCCAGAGATCGTTTATCATGCGGCCGCCCATAAGCATGTGCCGCTGATGGAGGACAGCCCGAACGAGGCGGTGAAGAACAATGTGTTCGGTACTTGGAAAACGGCACAGGCGGCTGCTTTTTATGGGGTGCGGAGGTTTGTTCTGATCTCTACGGACAAGGCCGTGAATCCGACGAATATTATGGGGGCCAGCAAACGTATCTGTGAAATGATCATCCAGACTTTCAATAATCATTACGATACGGAATTCGTGGCCGTGCGTTTTGGGAACGTGCTCGGCAGCAACGGCAGCGTGATCCCGCTCTTCCGTAAACAAATTATGGCGGGCGGGCCGGTGACAGTAACCCATCCCGATATTATTCGGTATTTTATGACGATTCCGGAGGCGGTTTCCCTTGTACTCCAGGCCGGCGCCTATGCCAAGGGAGGGGAGATTTTCGTGCTGGATATGGGGGAACCGGTGAAAATCCTGGATTTGGCGGAAAACCTGATCCGTTTGTCCGGCTACCGCGTCGGCGAGGATATTAAAATAGAATTTACCGGCCTGCGTCCGGGGGAAAAGCTGTACGAAGAGCTTCTGATGGATGAAGAGGGAATGAAAGAGACGGCGAATAAGCTGATCCATGTGGGGAAGCCTATTGAAATAGATGAGATGGAGTTTTTCCGCCAGCTCAAGCGGCTGAAGGAAGAGTCGAAAAATGAAAGCGGGGATATCCGGCCGCTGATCCGGGAGGTCGTGCCGACGTATCATTATCAGTGACGGTACAGGGCGGTGGACAGGCAAGGCATTCAGATTTTATTCGGAAAAGAAAGGCATTGTTATGGATACGAATACGGAAAGAAAAAGGATTTATCTTTCCTCCCCTACGATGCATGGGAAGGAACAGGAATTTGTAAAGGAAGCGTTCGATACGAACTGGGTGGCTCCTTTGGGGCCGAATGTGAACGGGTTTGAAAAAGAACTGGCGGAATATGTCGGGATAAGCCATGCGGCCGCTTTGGATTCGGGAACGGCAGCCATCCATCTGGCTCTAAAGCTGGCCGGGGTAAAGGAAGGCGATGTAGTTTTTGTACCGACGCTTACTTTCTCCGCTACTTGCAATCCGGTGGTTTATGAAAAGGCTGTGCCGGTTTTTATCGATTCGGAGGCTGATACATGGAATATGTCGCCGGAAGCGCTGGAGAGGGCATTTGAAAAGTATCCTTCGCCGAAAGCGGTGATTGTCGTGCATTTATATGGCACTCCGGCAAAGCTGGATGAGATTATGGATATCTGTAAAAAGCATGGAACCACATTGATCGAGGATGCGGCGGAATCCTTAAGCAGCACCTATAAGGGGAAGCAGACAGGGACGTTCGGGAAATTCGGGATTTATTCTTTTAACGGCAATAAAATTATTACCACTTCGGGGGGAGGCATGCTGGTGTCGGAAGACGAAGCGCTGATCCAAAAAGCCAGGTTCCTTTCCACCCAGGCAAGGGATCCGGCAAGGCATTACCAGCATTCCCAGATCGGCTATAATTACCGCATGAGCAATATTACCGCCGGAATCGGGAGAGGGCAGCTTTTATCTCTGGAAGAGCATAAAAGACGGAAGAAGGCCATTTATGAAAAATACCGGCAGGCTTTTTCCGACATCGGCGAGATACAAATGAACCCGCTGAACGAGGAGGGCGATGCCAACTGCTGGCTGTCCTGCATGACGATAGCGGAAGGCAGCAAGGTAGCAAAAGATATGGTATTGGATGCTTTGGAGAAAGAAAATATTGAGGCGCGCCCCATATGGAAACCGATGCATCTGCAGCCAGTATTTGCGGACTGTGATTTTATTACGCTTTGCAGGAACGGGGAAAGCCTGGCTGAGGATATTTTCAACAGGGGGCTTTGTCTGCCCAGCGATATTAAAAATACGGATGAGGATATGGAGCGGATCATTCGTATCGTGAGAGGATTGTTCCTATAATTTTGGGTGGAATGCTGCGGGAAAGGCATGGATTCGTATGTACAAACGTTTTGTAAAGAGAGGGCTGGATTTTCTGTTATCTTTGGCAGGAATTATCGTTTTAAGCCCGCTGTTTCTTATATTGGCGCTGCTGGTGCGGCTGAAATTGGGCAGCCCGGTGCTTTTCAAACAGGAAAGGCCGGGAAAGGATGAGAGGATCTTTACGCTTTGCAAGTTTCGGACGATGACGGACCGAAGGGATGCGGAAGGGAAACTGCTGCCGGACAGCCAGCGGCTGCCCCGGTTCGGGAAACTGCTCCGGGCAACGAGCCTGGACGAGCTGCCGGAGCTGTTTAATATTTTAAAGGGCGACATGAGTCTGATCGGGCCCCGCCCGCTTCTCGTATCCTACCTTCCTTATTATACGGAAGAGGAGCGGATGCGCCATCAGGTAAGGCCGGGGTTAACGGGTCTGGCCCAGGTCAGCGGAAGAAATTTTATCGACTGGGACAGGCGGATGGAAAAGGATGTAGAATATGTAAAAAACCTCTCGTTTGCCATGGATGTGAAAGTGCTGTGGCTGACGGTGAAGACTGTACTCGGACATAGCGATGAGGTGGCGGAGGATACCAACGCGGTAGAAGGAAATTTTGCCCAGATCAGGCAGAAACGTCTGGAAGAAACGGGGAGCCTGAAGAAACCGGAACAGGAGGTGCGGCGAAACTCATGAATATCTTGATTTTGAGCGCGGGAACGCGGGACAAGGTAGTGCAGTATTTTAAAAAAGAGCTGGAGGGGAAAGGAAAGGTCATTGCTACTGACTGCTCCAACCTGGCTCCTGCAGTTTATGAGGCGGATCGGTTTTATCTCGTGCCGCGCATATCGGAGCCCGGATATATAGAAAGGATTCTGGATATTTGTAAAAAGGAAGAGATCGCTGGCGTTTTCTCCCTGATTGATCCTGAACTTAGCCTGCTGGCGAAGGAAAGGGAGCGTTTTCTGGCGGTCGGCACATGTCCTGTCGTGTCTCCTTACGAATTGGTGGAGACCTGTTTTGATAAATATAAGATGTACCGCCTTCTCACGGATATGGGAATACCGACAGGCAGATGCTACGTTGATAAGGAAGCGTTTTACCAGGGCGTGGAAAAGGGGGAGATCTCTTATCCCGTATTTGTGAAGCCGGTGAAGGGGAGCGCCAGCATTAATATCAGCAAAGTGTACGGGCCAAAAGAGATTGAAGTTTTATTTGATTTGTACGATGATCTGATGATACAGGAATATATGGACGGGACGGAATTCGGCGCAGACGTTTATGTGGATATGATATCCGGCAGATGCACATCCATTTTCCTGAAAAAAAAGATCAAAATGCGGGCGGGCGAGACGGATAAATCGGTTTCCGTCAAAGACGAAGGGCTTTTTGCCCTGATTCGGGATTTTGTGGAAAAATGCGGCTTTGCAGGCATGATTGATATCGATATTTTTCAAATAGGAAATGAGTATTATATTTCGGAAGTGAACCCCCGGTTTGGCGGCGGCTATCCCCATGCCTACGAATGCGGCGTGAATATGCCGGCGCAGGTGGCAAGGAATCTGGAAGGAAGGGAAAATGAAGTTTCCATCGGAGCGTACCAAACGGGCATCTGCATGATGAAATATAACGAAGTGATGATAAAAGAGATAGAAGATACGGAGATTATCGGATAAATGGGTACAATACTTGTATTAACGAATTCTTCCGGCGGTTTGTATGATTTCAGGAACGAGCTGCTGGTAAGACTGCTGGAGCGGCATAAGGTGGTTGTCAGCCTTCCCGATACGACAAAGGTAAAGGAGCTGGAAGCAGAAGGCTGTGAAATTATTACGACACCTATCAACAGGCGCGGCGTGAACCCAAAAGAAGACGCGGGGCTGTTTTTGGCTTACCGAAGGCTGCTTAAGGATATCCGCCCGGATCTGGTGATTACCTATACGATCAAACCGAATGTATACGGAGGCTTTGCCTGCCGTCTTTCCAAGACACCTTACATTGCAACGATTACCGGGCTGGGAGGGGCCTTTGACCGAAAAGGTTTTTTCCTGAAAATGATTATTATGATGTATCGCATGGGGTTGAAAAAGGCGGAATGCGTTTTTTTCCAGAATAAAGAAAACAGAGATATTTTTGCCGGTTACGGGATACGCGGGAAAAGAGAGCGGTTGGTGAACGGTTCCGGCGTGAATCTGGAGCGGCACTGCTTTGAAGAATATCCCCATGGCAAAAAAACGACTTTTCTTTTTGTAGGAAGGGTAATGAAGGAGCGTGGAATCCTGGAATATCTGGAAGCGGCGGTGCGGCTGCACAGGGAAGACGTGGAGTTTGCCATTCTGGGTTATTGCGATGAAGATTACCAGGAATTATTGAATGAATATGAGGAAAAGGGGATTATCAGCCAATGGGGGTTCCATACACAAGTGCATCCTTTTCTGGCAAAGGCAGATGCCATCGTGGTAGCATCCTTCCATGAAGGGATGTCCAATGCGCTCATAGAAGCGGCGGCGACGGGAAGGCCTGTCATCGCCTCCGATATCAGCGGATGCAGGGAGGCCTTTGAGGAAGGAAAGACGGGATTTGGATTTACGCCCGGGGATGCGGGCGACCTGATACGGGCTATGGAAAAATTCCTGAAGCTTTCCCGGGAAGAAAGGGCATCCATGGGGAGGGCGGCCAGAGAAAAAATGGAACGGGAATTTGACAGGAAGATCGTAGTGGATGCTTACATGAGCGAAGTTGTAAACTAAAGGAGGAAACAGGGATGGATTTGTATGAAAAGCTGGTGGATGGAAGCGAGAAGCTTTCTTTGGTAGGGTTAGGATACGTGGGCATGCCTATCGCGGTAGCTTTTGCCAAAAAGATAAAGGTAGTCGGCTTCGACTTGAACGAGCAGAAAATCGAGCTGTATAAGGCAGGGGTGGATCCTACCAATGAAGTCGGCGGGGAAGTCATACGCGATACGAAGGTGGAGTTTACCGCAGATGCTTCTAGGCTGAAAGAGGCAAAGTTCCATATCGTTGCGGTTCCTACACCGGTCAATGACGACCATACGCCGGATCTTTCGCCGGTGGAAGGGGCGAGCCGCCTTTTGGGGCAGAATTTGACGAAGGGTTCCATTGTTGTATTTGAATCCACCGTATACCCAGGCGTGACGGAAGATATCTGTGTGCCTATTCTGGAGAAGGAGTCCGGGCTGAAGTGCGGTGTGGACTTTAAGATCGGATATTCGCCGGAGAGGATCAATCCAGGGGATAAGGTACACCGGCTGGAAACGATTACGAAGATTGTTTCCGGGATGGACAAGGAAACATTGGATACGGTGGCTAAGGTATACGAACTCGTGGTAGAGGCCGGAGTTTACCGGGCCGAATCCATCAAGGTGGCCGAGGCCGCAAAAGTGATTGAAAACAGCCAGCGGGATATCAATATTGCTTTTATGAATGAATTATCCATTATCTTCCATAAAATGGAAATTGATACGAAGGCGGTGCTGGAAGCGGCCGGGACAAAATGGAATTTCCTGAAATTTTTCCCGGGGCTGGTAGGTGGACACTGCATCGGAGTGGATCCCTATTATCTTACGTACAAGGCAGAACAGCTTGGCTATCATTCCCAGATCATCCTTTCCGGCCGGCGCATTAACGACGATATGGGAAAATATGTGGCGGAAAGCCTGGTAAAGAATCTGATTAAAACCGATATTCCGGTGAAAGGGGCGAAGGTGGCTATTTTAGGCTTTACCTTTAAGGAAAACTGCCCGGATACGAGAAATACAAAGGTGATTGATATTTATAAAGAGCTTGGGGAATACGGGATCCGGCCGATTGTGGTAGATCCTGCGGCGGATGCCGATGAAGCGAAAAGGCTCTACGGAATTGATTTCCATGATATCAAAGAGATAGAAAATATGGACGCGGTGGTCATTGCGGTGGCGCATTCTGAGTTCCTGGAATTATCCAGGGAAGAAATAGGGGCATTCTTCAACCCGGCGCATAAAGTGAAGGTATTGATGGATATTAAAGGTCTTCTGGATAAGGAAGATTATCGGGAAGATTATCTGTATTGGAGATTATAATGGGGAAAAGGATAAGGTCAGGCATATTCCTTGTGCTGCTTCTGGCAGTTTTTCTCGGAATGTTCGCCGCATTCGGCCCGGGTGTATATAACGATTCGGATCAGTATTTAAAAATGCATATCCACAGGGAACCTTTATATCCTTTGTTCCTGGCAGCCCTCCGAACGGTTTTTCCGAACGGATGGCTGATTGCCATGGGGATTGTGCAGAATGTTTTTGCGGCGGTGAGCATATGGCTGTTTGCGGAATATTTCGGGGAAAGGTTTGAGCTGGGGGCTGCGGGAGAAGCGGTGGTGGTACTTCTCTGTCTTGCCCCTCACATGCTGACCAGATATTTTTCTGCTTTGCATCTTTTTATGACGAATTCGGTTATGAGCGAAGCGGTCTGTCTGCCCTTATTTACCCTGTTTTTTATGGAATGCTGTAAAATATTTACGGAAGAAGAGGAAAGGGAATGCCGGAAAGCGGCAGTTTGTTCCCTTCTTCTTGCATTTCTGGTTTCCCTAGCTAGGACGCAGATGATGGTGACGATTCTTATATGGCTGGCAGTGGCTGGGGTCAGGATCGTGCTGTGGCCGAAGAACCGATGGAGGCGGAGGACGTGGCAGAGGCTGAGGAATGGGAAGTGGAAAGCATCGCGCCTCCTGATCATGACTGGCATAGTGGCGGTTGTATTTCTCCTGCGCATGCTTGCGGTGAGGAGCTATAACCTTGTATTTAACGGGCATTTTATCAACAATACATACGGAACCGTAAACACGCTGACGAATATCCTATATGCCGCAGATCGGGAAGACGGGGAGCGGATCAGGGATCAGGAAGCCAGGGAATTTTTCTTCCGTATGTATGATTTGGCCGAAGAACGGCAGGCCAATTATAAATATGCCGGTTCTTCGCTCCGGGAAAAGACGGAGCATATTGAGGCCTGGCATGATACGATCAAATATGAAATGATAGAGGATGTATTCTATCAGACCTACGATAAGACGGTGACAAGCGATTATATTATCCAAAACCTGATGGCGGATGAAACGGCGGGGAAAATTATCAAGGGCATTCTGCCCGGCTGTTTTTTTCGGTGGCTGGGAAATTATATATTGATTGCCTCTTATGGAGCGGTTCGCAGCATTGCGGTCGTTCATCCTATTATTAACTGGGCGGCATGCTTCCTTTATTTATCGGCCCTGGGGCTGGTGCTGCTTGTCTGGAGGAAGGATGCAGGGAATCGGGCGGTTCCGGTCATGTTGATTGCTCTTTTGGCAATATTGGCAAACGTGGGCGCGGTATCCATGACCATCATGTGTTTGTCCAGATATATGATTTATGGGTTTGCGCCTTTTTATACGGGGTATTTTTTGCTGCTTTTAAACCTGCGGAGAAGATGATAAAAGAAAGGAGATATGCATTATGAGTTATAAAGAGTTAAAATTTGATGCGGACAGTGTATTTTTAGTCACTGGAGGAGCGGGTTTCATCGGTTCTAATTTGTGTGAGGCGCTTCTCGATATGGGTTATACGGTGCGGTGTCTGGACAATCTTTCTACCGGAAAATATGAGAATATAGAACCGTTCACAAAATCGAATCGGTTTACCTTTATCAAAGGCGATATCCGTGAATTGGAAACCTGTCTGGAAGCCACAAAAGGGGTGGACTATGTCCTGAACCAGGCGGCATGGGGAAGCGTGCCGAGGAGCATCGAAATGCCCCTTCTGTATGAGGAAATCAATATCAGGGGGACGCTGAATATGATGGAAGCGAGCCGGCAGAACGGAGTAAAGAAATTCGTATATGCCTCCAGTTCTTCCGTATACGGGGACCATCCCCAGCTTCCGAAGAAGGAAGGCGTGGAAGGAAAGGTGATTTCGCCTTATGCCCTGACAAAGAAAGTGGATGAGGAATACGGCAGATTGTATAAGGAACTGTATGGGCTGGATACTTACGGGCTGCGTTACTTTAATGTTTTTGGCAGAAGGCAGGACCCGGACGGGGCGTATGCGGCGGTGATCCCTAAATTTATCCGTATGCTTTTGAACGGAGAGACCCCAACCATCAACGGCGATGGGAAACAGTCGAGGGATTTTACCTATATTGATAATGTGATTGAGGCGAATTTGAAAGCCTGCCTGGCATCCGGCGAAGCGGCGGGGAATGCGTTCAACATCGGCGCGGGCGGGAGAGAATACCTGATCGATGTTTATTATGACTTGTGCAAGGCGCTTGGAAAAGACGTGGAGCCGAAATTCGGGCCGCCGAGGCTTGGCGATGTCCGAGATTCCAACGCGGATATTTCCAAAGCAAGGGAACTGCTCGGGTATGATCCGGAGTATGATTTTGCACAGGGAATCAGCCTGGCGATCGACTGGTATAAGGAGAATTTATGAAATACAAGGTAGTGGTGTTCGGAGTAAAAGACACATCGGAAAATATTGTGGAATTTATCCATAAAAAGATATGCCCGGTGGAACTGGTCATTACGATCAGCAAAGAGGTGCTGAATAAAAACAAGGTTTCCGGGTTCAAGGGCCTTTCGGTGTTGACAGAGCGGTATGGGATACCCGTATTTGAGGCAGACAGCTATTTCCTTACGGATGAAAAGACAAAAAAATTCATGGAAGAAAATGAATTCGAGATCGCCATTTCCATGGGCTGGCAGAGGCTGATCCCCAAATATGTGCTGGATCGGTTTGCTTACGGCGTATACGGCTTCCATGGGAACTGCGGCTACCTTCCGTTCGGCAGGGGGAGGTCGCCGTTAAACTGGTCGATCATCCAGGGGGATACCAGGTTCAATTTGAATTTATTTCGGTATGATGAGAATGCGGACAGCCCCAATGTGTTTGCTACGGAAATGTTTTCTATCACATGCCATGATGATATTCGGACGGCGCAATATAAAAATATGATTTGCTCTAAAAACCTGATTCGGAAGCTTTTGAAAGCTTATGAGAAAAAAAATATTGTAATCCGCACGGAGTCCAAAGACTTCGATTCCTGGTATAACAAGAGGACGGCGGAGGACGGGAAAATCGATTTCAAAGGGCGGACGAGGGATATTTATAACCTGATCCGGGGCGTAGCCGCGCCTTTTCCGGGAGCATTTGCAATGTGCGGCGGCGAAAAGGTGACGATATGGGAGGCCCACCCCTTTGATGAAATCATAGACTTTTCGGCTTATGCGCCGGGGGAAGTGGCGGATGTGTTTGACGGGAAACTGGTAGTAAGGACAGTGGACGGCTCGCTGCTTGTCGATCGATATGAATGCGGAAGGAAGATAGAGGCCGGGGATATTCTAGGTTAGTGTGAAGAGAAGTTCTAAGGCTCGCACCAGTGGGTGCTTCGCCAAGAACTTCTAAGACTTCACACCGAAAAATGCCTGAAATACGGCATTCTCCGCACGGATTTGTGATTCCGCGAAGCGGAATCATGGGGGATTTGTATGAAAATAGCGGTTCGGATGGATGATATTGCGCCGGGGATGGACTGGAAAAAATTCATGGATTTCAAGGCGCTTTTGGATCAATATGGAATCAAACCATTGGTCGGCGTGGTGCCGGACAATCAGGACGAAAATCTGGAACGGACGCAGGAGAACGGGGAACATAAGAATTACGGAATGCCTGAGGACTTCTGGGCATATATCAGGGAGCTGCAGGGGCAGGGCTGGAGCATTGCCATGCATGGTTATCAGCATGTTTATACACAGAAGAAGGGCGGCGTTTTTCCGCTGAACCGTTTTTCGGAGTTTGCCGGACTGCCGCTAGCCAGGCAGCTGGCGATGTTGGAAAAGGGCAGGGCAATTCTGGATTCCCATGGAATAAAAACGGATATTTTTATGGCTCCCGCCCATTCTTATGATAAGAATACATTAAAGGCTTTGCATCAGGCCGGATTCCGCAAAATAACGGACGGGTTCGGAAAGAGGCCGTATTTTTGGAAGCAAATGTGCTTTTATCCGATTGCGTTCCGGCTGGAAAGCAGCTTGAAAAAAAAGCAGGGGCTGACGACGATGGTAGTTCATGCCAATACCGCAAGCCAGAAGGATATGGAAAGATACCGAAGGATTTTTGGGCAAAATGAAATCATATCCTATAAGGATTACTTGCAGGAAGGGGCGGTTGCCAGAGGATGGTGCGGGCATTGCGCGGAGTATCTGCTGGCGGTCGGAAAGCGTATGTTGGTGAAGTTTTTATAGAGGAGGGAAATGCCCATGGGAGAACCGGTCCGCGTGCTGCATGTGCTCGGAGGCTTAAGCCTTGGCGGCGCGGAAAGCCGCATTATGGATTTATATCGGTGTATGGACAGGGAGAAGGTGCAGTTTGACTTCCTTGTGCATCAGAATCGGACGGGGGAACGCATTCCCGAATTTTATGATGAAGAGATTAAGAGCCTGGGCGGAAAAATTTATCTCCTGCCCAGGTTTCAAGGATATAATTATTTTGCATATCAAAAAGCGGCACGGGATTTTTTTCAGAAGCACCATGACTTTCGCGTCGTGCAGGGGCATATGACAAGTACGGCGGCTATCTATCTGCCGGAGGCGGCGAGAGCGGGTATCCCGGTTCGGGTTGCCCATGCCAGAAGTGCCGGGGTGGATCAGGGAATAAAAGGAGTTGTCACGAGGCTGCTGCGTATTCCGCTGCTTGGGCGGGCAGATTATTGCTTTGCCTGTTCCAGGGAAGCCGGGGAATCGGTGTTTGGGAAAAAATGGGAGAAATCGCCGAAAGCACTGGTTATCCCGAACGCAGTAGATGCCCGGAAATTCATATATCGGGAAGAGAGGCGGAATCAGGTCAGAAAAGAGCTGGATTTGGAGAATCGTTTTGTGATTGGGCATGTGGGAAGGTTCCATTATGCGAAAAACCATGAATTCCTGTTGGAAATTTTTGCTGCTGTAAAAAGAGGGATGGAAGAAAAAGGAGTAAAGGCGGCGCTCATGCTTCTCGGCGAAGGTTCCGGCATGGAGGAAGCCAGGAAACAGGCAGAAAGGCTCGGCATAGAAAAAGAGACATTGTTTATGGGAAACCGAAAAGAAGTCTGGGATTATTACCAGGCGATGGATTATTTTGTGTTTCCCTCCCGGTTTGAGGGTTTGCCTGGGACTGTAGTGGAAGCTCAGGCCGCCGGGCTGAAATGCCTGATCTCGGACAAAATTACGCCCGAGGTAGGCTTTACGGAGCTGGTGGCATATCAGGATATCTCTCTTCCGGCAGAAGATTGGGCAGAGCAGATTATAAAAGACATTCCTTATGAAAGAAAAGATATGTGCCAGGCTGTCGAGGCGGCCGGTTTTGATGTGAGAGAACAGGCCAAAAGGATGGAACGTTTTTATTTGTCAGGGAAAATCAGCTGATCAGCCAGGCGAAGGAATCTTAGTAAATGCGAGGTAAGACATGAAGAAAAAAATAATGTTGATCGTGCCGATGCTCCACCAAGGCGGCTTTGAACGGGTGTGCGTAGCCACGGCGCGGCTGTTGGAGCCATATGCGGATGTGTATATCGTGGTATTTGACTCCAAGGATATTGCCTATGATATCAAAGGATTACATGTAACAGATCTGCATCTGGGAGTAAGGGAAGGAAAAATCGGCAAGACTTGGAATGTCATAAAGAGAAGCCTTGCTGTCAGGAAGCTGAAAAAGGAATGGGGGATCGATATCGCATACAGCTTCGGCCCGTCCGCGAATATGGTAAATGTGTTTTCCAAAACCAAAGGGGAAGTCTGGACAGGCATCCGCAGTTATATGGATATGGGGAATGCGCGGCTGATCCGTTTGTTTTCCCGGCGTTCGGATAGGGTGTTATGTTGTTCGAAGAGGATCGAAGAGGAAATAACATCCAGATATCGTTGCCGGAATGCGGTGACATTATATAATCCCCTGGATGTGTCGGCTCTGGAACAAAATGCCGCAGAGGAAGAAATCAGGCTGCCCTGGGAGGACAGGAAGAACATGATTGTTTCTATGGGGCGGGAAGATGACGTGAAAGGCTTCTGGCATCTGCTGAAAAGTTTTTCCCTTGTGCGGAAGGAAGTCCCGGATGCAAAGCTGATGATTATCGGGGACGGGGAGTTCGAGGAATACAAGGCGCTGGCAAAGGGGCTGGGCATAGGGGACGAGGTATATTTTACGGGAATGAAAAAAAACCCTTTCCCTTATTTGCATGCGGCCAGGGTTTATGTCCTGACTTCTTATAACGAGGGCTTTCCGAATGCGCTGGTGGAGGCCATGGCTCTTGGCATCCCGGCGATTGCCACGGACTGCCTGACCGGCCCAAGGGAGATATTGTGCAAGGGGGATGTTTCTTACGGGGTGCTGCTTCCCAATATGAGTCCGGTAAAAAATATGGATCCTTTGGCAATAAGCGGGGAAGAAGAGCATCTGGCGGACGAGATCAAAAGGATGCTGACGGATCAGAAATACTATGACAAGTATCAGGAAGCGGCAAGAGTGAGGGCGAAGGATTTTTCCAATGCCGGTTATGTGGAATGCATAAGGGGATGGATTGGCTGATGGAAGTGTCAGGCAGCTGTCCTTTATTGCAGAAGATACATACAAGCATATCCGTCGGTTTCCCTGGAAAACATGGTGATCTCTTTATCTTCCAGGCCGAAATGTTCGATCGTTTTCCGAAGAGTGTCTTCCTGGGGGAATGAAAAGGCGATACAGATAAGCACCTCGTCATATTCGCCGGGGGAAAGCGGGATAGGAGGGGCCTCGTCAATCTGCTCCGGGAAAAGAAGGGCGGTTTTCTTGCATGCAGCCATAATATCCAGGCAGGACTTATACATCCACCCATTGTCTTCGCTGATATAGATGCAGACAGCATTTTCCGCGCGCTCCAGAAAGGAATTCTTTTGTGCCTGGCTGGAGTAGGTGTATGGATGGGGAACGGCAATCAGGGCAAAAATGGTCAGAAATGCCCCAAAAGCACATAATATGGGAAAAGCATGCCTGGTCAGGCCGGAAAGCAGAATGCGGAAAAGGTGGTACATTCCCAGCAATATAATGGGGAAAATGCACATGATGTAACGATCAGCAAAAAAGGGGGCGCTGACGGCAACGAGAAGCAGATAACCGGCAACAGGGATAATAAGCAGGAACGGTTTCAGGTATAGCCTCTCGGATTCATAATGAGTTGGCTTAGATTTGTATTTTGATAACTGAATATTGTGAAGTTTTGAAAAGATATCAGATAAATGTGGAAAAAAGGGCGCACTTTTCCCTTGATATTAGATGAGATTTTTTTGAAATTGTGGTATGCTTATTTTGAAGTTGCCATTCGTGAGAATGTAAAAATCGTGTCTACACGGGTCGGCATTTTCCATGCATCAAGATGTTGGAGCATCATGATGGCATAAAGGCGGCAGTACCACATCTTAGAGGATCGGTGTCTGCCGTCTTCTAGTTTATAATCTATTTTTTCACGCTTATTTGATCGTTCGACAGAGGTTCGTTTGTTGTATTCCAGTTTCCATTCTTTACTATCCCTTGGTGGTATGTTAAATAGCCTTGGATTGTCCTTCTGCTGGATATGTACGGTTCTGCCGTACTTTGAATCGGAGCAGGGATGTTCACAGAAACATCCTTTTTTCCTGTTGGCAAGGGGACACCGGTATTTTTCACGGTGCTTTGCTTTTTCCACGCCATCGTGATGCATACGTAAGCCCAGTTTACAGACAGGGACGCCGTCTTCGTCTATGGTAAAGTCATTTTTGTATTTGAAGTATCCCGTATGGCCGGGGTTTAGGTCAATAAAAGGGTTAATGCAGTTAGTTTTGCAGTAATCATAGAGCGGGTAGGCATCATGGGCAGAATCCAGCAGAAGTTTTTCAATATGAAATTCAGGAAGATAAGATTTCATAGCGAAAAAAGTATGCAGGAAGGACAGCATATCATGCCTGGACGCACGCTCAAGCATTGGAAAAACGGGAAGGTCATTTTCGGAATCGGCAGCAACAAGCATGTAAAGATGGTAGCCAAAGAAATATTTATTTCTGGAAGAATCCCATCCCCAGTTGCAGTCAGGCTGTGAAAACTTTCGTTTGCATCCACAGCCAGAACCTTTCGGACAGCCGCAAATCCTTTTGGAACGTTCCAGTCTTGCAGTTTCAAGAGGGGTTCCGTCACCGGCAAGTGAAAGCTGCGCGGAATTTATTAGTCCCCTGCGGACGGATACATCAAGGAACTGTGCTTTGTACAGCCGGAAGATAAGGAAAAACGGATTACTGTTTGGAAGATGGATGCGCTGCATAAGAGGAAGGAGTTTAGCGGCAGCGCTTTCCGTGTCGCAGGGAGTTTTATCACCCCGTTTTTTACCTTTTTCCGGCTTCGCTTTTTTATGCTTAACCTGATTGATGTAATTATGTTTGTCAGACTGCCACAGGCGGTTGAAAAAATCGTAAAAAGTTCCAACACCGGGAGTGTCATGAGGAGGGAAACCACTGAGGATGGCATACAAAGGAGTTATTTTAAGCAGCCTGCACCATTCGGTAATGGAATCTACTTTCATTACGATTGACAGAAGATAGGAGCGAAGCAGGCAGGATGGAAAACGTGTGGCGGGTTTGCCAGTCAGTGGATAAAACTCCTGCATGATGGTATCCGTTTCGCAGAGATCAAGATACCAGAATTTCACAATAATATCCCATGTTTGTTTAGGGACAGCAAAGGGATCCGGGAATAAGTTCAGAAAATCAGATACGAAGGTATTCTGATAGGCGGTATGACCGCCATAATTAACAGGTAACATAAAAATCGCCTCCAATCAAAAAATGCTTACCGGCTGCGCCGAAATGAAAAGTGCTTTTTTAATTAAGAGGCGCGAAGCGCCGCATTTTTAGAATGATTTGTCAAGTGTTTTTGGCAAAAAGTGGGGGAATTTTTATAAAACTGGATTTGAGAGCCGCAGACAATAAGGGCTGGAGAATCCGAGAGGCTATAGGATGGAAAAGGAGGATAGAGCCTCCTTTTTTTGGGTTTTGAAACAATAAACGACCCATGCTGTTCCGGCAACGGCTAACAGACATAACAGAGCAAGCAGCCAAAGCCGGTTCGCAAAAAGCGATTCGGCCAGGATCTGTAGATAGACAGTTATTTTATGCAAAAAACCGTCGGAAGCGGCATTGGAAAAAGTGCTGGCTCCGAAACTGTCGAAAAAGATATGCTTGATGGAAAAAGGCCAGATGATCAGGCTGAAAACAGCAGCGGCTAGCGAAGAAGTAAAATATGATTTTATTTTCATTCGGTATTCTTTTTGGAAGAAAAGAAAAGTTATAATAGTTCCAATAAGAAATAAAGCAAAGATAACAAAGTAATATTGCGTATAAAACCCTAGGACTGCACAGAGAATATAAGCAGTCCTGGTTTTTTTGGTAAAGGAAAAACCGTTATGTGCAATATGCAGATTAATGCCGAAAAAAGCCAGGACAAAAAATGTGTATACAGCATACATACGTATAATCAAAAGCGTGCCAAGCCCGCCGATGCTCATCGCATAGCATAAGGTAATAAGAAAGGCATATTTGGTACCGCCAAAATAATGTTCTGCCAAATAATAAAGCAAGGCACAGGTAAACATAAGAAACAGAATATTAACGGCCAGCCCGTACCATAAGGAAAAAGTACCCGGAAACAGGGAACAGATAAAGTGAACCCAGTAATAATAAAAAGGGGGAGCGGAATCATAAACCGCATTATACATGACGGAAAGGAAGTCAAAACGATGATCTGTATCTGCGGTCATAAAACGGGCGAAGTAATCCTGGTCATGCCAGAGTGAAGGCTCTTCCTGCTGCTTTTCCACGTTTTTAAAATCTTTATAGATACGGGAATTTTCCTTGCCGTTTTTTAGGATATCGTTGACATCATTCCAAATGACAGAAGGCGATGTGGATGTAAGATAGGAAATCATATATTCCACTCTGGGAGACTGGCGGTTTGACAGATCATAGGTTAAAAGCTCATCCACAAAAGTGCCTTTTTTCGATGAGCATTGGCAAAGCATGAAAATGAAAATTATAGCCATGCAAAGAATAAAACATGCATTTTTTCGTTGTATTTTGTGCATCAGGCATACTCCCAACTAGTATATCATAAAAAATTTTTATATGGAGTTTATTATATTATATTTTTTGAAAAGAGTATATGATTTTTATTTCGTTTATATGAAGTGATGTTTACCGTGTTTTGTTTGCGCTTATATCAGTAATATGGTAGACTATAAAAGTATATGTAGGCAAAAAATAGAAAAGGCAACATACCGAGATCATAGATAGGAACGGAAGAAGAATGAAGAAAACGATTATTGTTATGCCGGTGGCAAATGAAGAAACGACGATGGGCGGGATTATTGAAGAAATATTGGCATTGCCTTATGATAATCTGTATTTGTACCCGGTGATGGACAATTATTCTACGGATGGCACAAGGGCAATTATAGAAGAATATGAAAAGAAGACGGATAAAGTAAAACTGATTTTTTATAAAGACTCCTATGGGGTGATCAGCTGTTATCTGGAAGGGTTCCGCCATGCGCTGAGTGACGGGGCGGAACGGGTAATCGAGATGGACGGCGGCGGCAGCCATCGGCCGGAGGAGATACCGCAGTTTATTGAGAAACTGGACGAAGGATATGACTGTGTGTGGGGATCCCGTTTTGTGGAAGGGGGAGGCATCAGCCATCATCCGCTTTACCGGCGGATTTTGAGTTCCGGCGGGACGATTTTAGCCAATGCGGTGCTTGGGACGAAGCTGAAGGACATGACAAGCGGCTTTGAGGGTTTTCAGAGATATGTACTGGAAAACTTAAAATTGGATCAGTTTCTGTCCACAGGCCATATGTACCAGACAGAGATGCGGTACTATTGCAGGAATTACCGCACGATCGAGGTTCCGATTCATTATATCGGCTCGGAATCCAGCTTCCGCTTCCGGGTAGTGACGGAAGCCCTGCGAATTTTGTTCCAGCTGAAAAAGGCAGGGAAGAACATTTATAAAAACGGAAGCGGCAGAAAGGCGTGATGAGCAGGATGAAGCGAAAAATAGCATTTCATTTAAACTGCCTGGAGCAGGGAGGCGCGGAACGGGTGGTATCCAATCTGGCCAATCGCTTTGCCCGGGAAGGCTATGAAGTCCTTCTGGCTACGGAATGGTATGGGGAAAATGAATTCCAGATCGACAAGGAAGTACGCCGGGTGCATGTAGGGCTGCGGGAGGGCGACGAGGGGAAGTCCCGCATAGCCCAGTTTTTGCTGCGTGTGAAATATTTAAGGGAATTTATGGAAAGAGAACGGCCGGATATACTGATCGCGTTTGCCCAGAGGGCGAATTACCGGGCGTTGATGGCCGCGCCCGGCACAAAGGTTCCGGTATTGATTTCTATCCGTACGGATCCCGTGGGGCATTATGATGCCTGGTCGGACAAGGTACAGATACCGCTTTTGTTTCCACGGGCGGCAGGATGCGTGTTCCAGACGGAGGGGCAGAGGGATTTTTTCGCGCCCTATCTGCAAAAGAATTCCAGAATCATATTGAATCCGATCCACGAAAAATATATCGGTGTGCCGGAGCCGGAAAACAGGAAAAAAGAAGTGGTACAATCCGGAAGGCTGGTGGATTTTAAAAACCAGCCGATGTTGCTGGAGGCTTTTATGGAAGTACACAAGAAGCATCCCGATTATGTGCTGAAAATTTACGGCGGCGATTCTTTTGACGGAACGAAGGAAATACTGGAGTCCATCATTGAAAAGAACGGGGCCTGGGATTATATCCATCTGATGGGAGCCAGCGACTGCCTGGAAAAAGACCTGATAGATGCGGCCGTATATGCTTTTTCTTCCGACTGGGAAGGGCTGCCCAACGCTTTGCTGGAAGCCATGGCGCTTGGACTTCCCATTGTAGCGACGGACTGTCCTTGCGGCGGGCCGCGCACGGTTATGGAAGACGGAGTGAGCGGGCTGATGGTGCCGATCAAGGATCCAAAAGCGATGGAAGAGGGGATCAATCGTTTGATTGAAAATCCGCAACTCGGGCAGCGGCTTGGGAGAAATGCAAGGAAAATCGGCGAAATTGCCAACGGAACGGCCGTTTTTGAGCAGTGGCGGGATTATATAGAAGAGATATGCGTGAAAAAAGGCGCGGAAAAGAGGTAAACATGTTTTCATACAGCGATTACAAAGAGATTATAAAGATCATCAAATCTACGGGCCGACAGGCGAATTACAGCGATGCCCTGCACAGGGATCAGTTTATTATTATGCGCCATGACGTGGAATACAGCGTGGAAAGGGCATATGCGCTGGCAAAAGTGGAATCCAGCATGGACTTTACTTCCACTTTTTTCTTTCAGTGGACAAACAACTCCTATAATTTGCTGTCCAGGAAAAACCGGGATTTGATCTGCGACATGCACGAGAGGGGGCAGAATATAGGACTGCATTTTGCCTTGAACGGCATGACGGACATGCAGGAGGTACGGAAACAGATTATCAAGGAAATGCATATGCTCAGCGAAATGCTCGGTTTTGAAATATCGGAGTTTTCCGTACATCGTCCTTCCCCGGCGGTGCTTGCGGAGAATATCAAGCTGCCAGGAATTATCAACGCCTATCAGGATGAATTTTTTACCTTTACGGAGAATGCTTCCGAAAAATCCGAGCTGGCGGTCAAATATATGTCCGACGCCAATCATATTTGGCGGTATGGGTATCCAGATGAAAAAAATATATTGGGGCATGATAAAGTGCAGATCTTGACCCATCCTTTTGCATGGACGAAAAAAGGGTATGATAATTTTGGGAATTATCAAAGTCTGGTGGAAGAAAAATATAGGGAGCTGATTGACAGCATTGATAATGAATGCAAAGATTTCGGCGAGTATAAGGACATTTTTCTGGATAGATACGATGGAGGTCGGTAGACGGTATGTGCGGAATATGCGGTTTTGTGTCAAAGCGGGAAATTAAGCTGGCACAGTTAAAAGAAATGAATGATACGATGTACCATAGGGGACCCGATGACAGCGGGGAAGAGATTTACGAGCTGGCAGGAGGGTACCGGGCGGGATTTGCCCAGAGACGGCTGGCCATTATGGATTTGTCCGCCTTGGGGCATCAGCCCATGCATTCGGATAACGGCCGCGTCAGCGTAGTGTTCAACGGGGAAATCTATAATTTCCAGGATATACGGGAGGAGCTTTCCGATTATTCATTCCGCTCCAACTGCGACACGGAAGTGATTATAGCCGCTTATTTAAAGTGGGGGATCGGCTGCGTGGGACGGTTTGTTGGAATGTATGCCATCGCCCTGCTGGACCGGGAAAGCGGGGAAGTGTACCTGGTAAGGGACCGCATCGGGAAAAAACCGATGTATTACTGGCTGGACGGAGAGAATCTTGTTTTTGCTTCTGAGCTGAAGCCGATCATGACATGTCCGGGCTTTCGGAAGAAGATAAGAAAAGATATACTGTCCCGCTATTTGTACCAGCAGTACATCAATGCGCCGGAAACTATTTTTGAAGATGTTTACAAGCTGGAGCCGGGGGCAGTCCTTACTTTTTCGGAAGGAAAGGCAGAAACAAGGAAGTATTGGAACATCAAAGAGGCCTACCATAGAGGGAAGAAAAACCTGGTGGAGGATTATGCCCAGGCCAAGTCCGAATTGAAGGAGCGCTTGAAAAAGGCTACGGCATACCGGATGATTTCCGATGTGCCGCTGGGGGCTTTTTTAAGCGGCGGATATGATTCTTCCCTGATTACGGCGATTGCCCAGGAGCATTCCAGGGAGCCGGTCAAAACATTTTCGATTGGCTTCCATGAAGAAAAATATAATGAAGCGAAGTATGCCAAACAGGTGGCGGACTATTTGGGTACCGATCATACGGAATTATATATCGATGAGAAGCAGATGTTCGACCTGGTGGAAAGTATTCCGATGTATTATGACGAGCCGTTTGCGGACAGCTCCCAGATTCCGTCCATGCTTGTAGCGGCGCTGGCCAGGGAGAAAGTGACGGTAGTCCTTTCCGGCGACGGAGGGGATGAATTTTACTGCGGTTATAATATTTATGAGAATGTGGCCCAAGCTCAGATGCTGGATGTTCCAGGCGGGATCGTCCACGGGATATGCAGCCTTCCCTTTATGCGTGGGATCAAGGGCAAACTGCCTTTCCGGGTGAGAGTGATTGCGGAGAACCGCAACAAAGAAACGAAGACGCAGTTCGGAGCCAGCAACTATATTGTCAGGGCGAAGAAGATGGTTCGCGGTGGCGGGCAGTCGCTGCCTTGCCATTATGAGATAGAGAGCGGCTATGGGGAAGACCGATGGCAGATACGGCGGATGCTGCTGGATATGGATACTTATCTGCCGGGGGATATTCTCTGCAAGGTGGACAGGGCTTCCATGAAATATTCCTTAGAGGCTCGTTGCCCGATTCTGGATAAGGATGTGATGGAGTATTCCTTCCGTATCCCCCATGGCTTTAAGTTCCATAAAGGGGATAAGAAGCATATTTTGAAAGATATTGCTTATGACTATATTCCCAAAGAGCTGCTGGACCGGCCCAAGGTGGGGTTTGGCGTGCCTCTGGACAAATGGCTGCGGGGGCCGCTGAAGGAACAGCTTCTTGCATACAGCGAGAAGGATTATTTGGAAAGACAGGGGATCTTTGATGCGGAATATGTATCGGGGATGATCAGGGATTATATAAAGACCGGGGACGGGGGCCCGGCCACCGGGGCGAATTATTCCAAGCTGTCATGGTCGTTTTTTATCTTTGAGCAATGGTACCAGCAGTATTTGTAGGCCGTGCGCATTTATGGACTTTTTGCGGAATCACGCGCAAAGGGGATGGTTGATATGGAAAAGAAACATATTGCAATGTTCATCAGTTCCCTGAATAAAGGCGGTTCGGAACGGGTGCTTGTTAACCTTGCCGAATATTTTTATTCCCGGGGATATGCGGTGACGATTGTCACTCAATATAAATCGGAAAATGAATATGGAATCAGCGACGGCATCCGCCGGGTTTTTTCGGAAATCACACAGGAAGAAATGGGGAACGGGAGAATTTCTAATTTTTTCAGGCGCTTTGCCAAACTGCGGAGGATATGGAAAGAGGAAAAGCCGGATCTGATCCTTTCGTTTATTGGAAAGAACAATATGATGGCGATTATGACATCGCGGCGGCTGCACATCCCGGTGGTGGTTTCTGTGCGGGGGGAACCGGCGGAAGAATATAATTCTCCTTTGTTAAAAAGGGCGGCCAGTTTCCTGTTTCGGTTTGCGGACGGCATTGTATTCCCGGTGGAAAAAAGCATGGATTTTTTCCCGGGGGCAGTGAGGAAAAAGGCCGTTTGTTTGAAGAACCCGCTGAACCCGGCATTTATCCGGCCAGTCTATGATGGGGAGAGGGAAAAGCAGATTGTAGCGGTAGGCCGGGTGGATGCCAATAAAAACCATGAAATGATCATCCGGGCGTTTGCCGGGCTGGCAGAAAAGTACCCGGATTACCGCCTTGTCATATACGGCGAAGGGGATCTGCGCCCGTCGCTGCTGCGGATGGCGGAGGAGATGGGATTGAAGGACAGGGTGCTTTTGCCGGGCAGCATAAGCGATGTGGCATCCGCTATTTATAAGGCATCTTTTTTTGTATTGTCGTCCTACTCGGAAGGGATGCCCAATACCCTGATAGAGGCTATGGCGCTGGGAATACCTTCCATTTCCACGGACTGCCCATGCGGGGGTCCTGCGGAGCTGATTGAGGACGGTGTGAACGGGTATTTAATAGAGCCAGGGGATTGGGAAAAATTGCAGGATATCCTGCAAAAATTGGTGGATGATCCCCGGCTGGCCCAAAAAGTGGGGGAAAATGCTGCAAAAATCCAGGAGACACTGAATCCTGATCGGATGAATAAAATGTGGGAAGACTATTTTTGTAAGTGGCTGAAAGGGTGAAGTCTTTCAGGAGAGATGCAAGGGGCATAAGGGAAAATGACACGTAAACAAGCTATTCAATCAATCATTTTCATAGCGGGGTTTCTATACCTTCTGATGACGGTGACATATATTATAAGGACGAACGGGGACGTGAAGGACAGGTTCACCGGGTTTTATGCGGAAAAGGATCATACGATCGATGTGGTGATGGTGGGTTCCAGCCCGGTTTACCCTTATTATGCCGCGCCGATGATGTGGGGGCGGTATGGATTCCGCGCCTATCCCATATCCACGAACCTGCAGCGCCCCGTGGCGGCGGTCGGCCTTCTGGAAGAGGTAAGAAAGACCCAGGCTCCGTCCCTTTATGTCTTCGAGATGAGGATGTATACCGCGAGGGAAATGGATTTGACCAATAATATGGCATACACCCGGGGCGTGACGGACAATATGAAATATTCCTGGAACAGGATCAAGACCATCAACGACATGGTGGACGATGTTTCCGAGAGGCATACTTATTACTTCGATATCTTTAAATATCACTCCAACTGGAAAACTATGGTGCTGCCGGAGCAGCTCGCCTGTTTCCGCTATGAGAAAATGGACGACCAGAAGGGATATGTAATGACGGACGAGGTGGGGCCGTGCGAGGCGGTGGATACTTCAGGCATTACGGAGAAGCTGCCTATGCCGGAATTCCAGGAGGAATGCCTGGAACGGCTGCTGGATTATCTGGAGGAAAACGAATTACAGGCTTTATTCATTCTTTCCCCTACGGTAATGGAAGAAGAAAAGCAGAAGATGTATAATTATATGGAAGATATCATTAACGGCAGGGGATATGAATTCCTGAATATGAATGATTACTACGATGAAATGGGCTTGGATTTTGCGGCGGATTTCAGCGACTACGGCGGGCATGTGAATGCGGTAGGGGCAGAAAAATGCAGCACATTCTTGGGCAGATATCTGGTGGAGCATTATGGAATAGAGGATAAAAGGGGAGAAAAGGGCTCTGAAAGCTGGGATGCGGCCTATTTGCAATGGCAGGAGGAATTTGCACAGGCAAAGCAGACGATTGCCCGGCGGATCGCGGAAGAGGATTTTGCGGACGCGCCGGTGGAAGAGCCGGAATAAGGAGATTGGAGTTTGGGGACGCGGATTGGGAAAGGAGCATGGTTACTGGAATGTGCGGTATTGCAGGGTTTTGTAATCTGAAAGGCGACTGGGAAGAGAATATCAGGAAGATGAACCGGCGGATGGCTCACAGGGGGCCGGATGCGGAGGGAGTTCTGGCGCTGGAAGAAGGGCGTGTGGCTCTGGGCCACAGGCGGCTTTCCATCGTGGATTTGTCTGCAAACGGCGCGCAGCCGATGGAATCCCACAGCGGCAGGTATGCCATTGCTTATAACGGCGAAATATATAATTATAAAAAAATAGCCTCTAAGCTGATGGAAGAAAAAAAAGTGGCGGCATTCCGGGGGAGTTCGGATACGGAGGTGCTGCTGGAGGCCATAGAGGCCTATGGCGTGAGAGAAGCCATATCCATGTGCAAAGGCATGTTTGCTATCGCCTTATACGATAAAAAAGAACGGGAGCTGTTCCTTCTGCGCGACAGGGTGGGAGAGAAGCCGCTCTATTATGGCTTTAGCAAAGGAGCCTTTGTATTTGCTTCGGAAATCGGCTGTCTTACCGTGTTGGATGGTTTTGAAAATGCAGTCAATACGGATGTGTTGGATATTTATTTTACCCATGGCTATATCCCTGCCCCCTATTCTATTTATAAAGATATTTATAAGCTGGAGCCGGGGACGATGCTTCAGATCCATTGCCCTTATGAAAAAAAGGATCTTTCCATTACGACTTACTGGTCCATGAGGGAAGCAGCAAAGAAAGGGCAGGAGAATTTGTTCCGGGGGAGCAGGGAAGAGGCGGCGGAAGAACTGGAGCGGCTGTTAAAGGAATCCATCAGGGAGCAGATGATAGCGGATGTCCCGGTAGGGGCTTTTTTGTCAGCTGGGATCGACAGCAGTACCATTGTAGCCCTGATGCAGTCTTTAAACAGTGGAAAGGTGAGAAGCTTTACGATTGGAATGACCGAAAAGGGATATAACGAAGCGGAAGCAGCCAGGGAGATTGCAAGGCATCTGGGAACGGAGCATACGGAGCTGTATATTACGGAAGAGGACGCGGTGTCGGTGATTCCGAATCTGGCCTATATGTTCGGGGAGCCGTTTGCGGATTCTTCGCAAATCCCCACTTATCTGGTAAGCAAGATGACGAGGGAGCACGTGACGGTATCCCTTTCGGGCGACGGCGGGGACGAGCTGTTTGGCGGCTATACTTCTTACGAGTCGGTGGATCGTATCTGGAACAAAATGAAGGGAGTCCCTTACTGGATTCGGAAACCATGCAGCAGTCTTATACTGCATAGTCCGTTGGCGAAAAATCCCATTTATCGGACAAAGGGGACGCTGTTAGGGGCGAAAGGGCCGGGGAGGCTTTATGAAATATCTTATGAAACGGATCCTCTGACGAAGCGGATCAGCCGAAACCATACATTTTGCCCTTATAAATACAATGAGTTCCAGGAAGGATATCTGAAGGAAACGAACCATAATATCATGCTGATGGATATGCTTATGTACCACCCGGACGACATCCTCGTCAAGGTGGACCGGGCGGCTATGGCGGTTTCCTTAGAAACACGGGTGCCGATGCTGGATAAAGATGTGGTGGAGTTCGCCTGGTCCATTCCGATCGAGTATAAGCGGGAAGGAAAGACGGGGAAAAAGGTATTGCGCGATGTGCTTTATCGGTATGTGCCGAAAGAGATGATGGAACGGCCGAAGAAGGGATTCAGCATTCCGATCGACAAATGGCTGTTAAAGCCGGGTCTCAGGGAATGGGCGGAAGACTTGATCGACAGGGATACATTGAAGCGGCAGGGGATTTTGGATCCGGACGTGGTATGGAGGATCTGGGAGGACTTTACGGAAAGAGGGATTTGGCGGATCCAGATCTGGTTTATCTTAATGTTCCAGGAATGGGGGTTAAAATGAATATTATAAGGATGTCTGGGGGAATCGGGAATCAGATGTTCCAGTATGCGCTTTATCTGAAGCTTGTGTCCCTGGGAAAAGAGGTAAAATTTGATGATGTAACGGAATACGAACTGGACAATGCGCGGCCCATTATGCTTTCGGTGTTCGGCATCGATTACCCGAAAGCGTCGCGGGAGGAGTTGGTCGAACTGACGGATGCGTCCATGGATTTTTTAAGCCGCGTGCGCCGTAAGATATTCGGAAGGAAGAGCGGGGAATACCATGAGGCTTCTGCTGACTATGATGAAACGGTGCTGGAAAAGGATAACGCTTATTTATGCGGGTGCTTCCAGAGCGAGCGCTATTTTAAGGATATTGAACCGAAGGTAAGGGAGGCGTACCGTTTCCGCAATGCGGTAATCCCGAAGGAAATACAAGGCGGGATAGAGAACTATGAGAGACAGATCGAGGAGAGCCTTTCCGTCAGCATACATATCCGGCGGGGGGATTATCTGGATGCCGCCGACGTATATGGAGGTATCTGCACGGATGCCTATTATAACCGGGCGATTCGGTATATGATAGAGAAATATGAAAAACCCAGCTTTTTTGTTTTTACCAACGATACTTTCTGGGCGGAAAAATGGTGCGAGGTCAGGGAGCGGGAAACGGGCAGGCGGTTCACGGTAGTCCAAGGAACGGATGAAGAGACGGGTTATATCGACCTGATGCTGATGAGCCTTTGCAAAGCCCATATTATTGCTAACAGCAGTTTCAGCTGGTGGGGGGCCTGGCTGGACGCTTCCCCGGATAAGTGCGTGGTCGCTCCGGTCAAATGGATCAATACCCAGGAATGCCGCGACATTTATACAGAGGATATGGTGAGGATCGGTTCCAATGGGAAGATCAGAACGGATGTTTAGCGCGGTGCGGGCGAAAGATCGGATGGAGAGGTAAACAGTGGAAGAAAAACTGGTTTCGGTAATTGTAGCAGTTTATAATATAGAAGAATACTTGCCCCGCTGCGTGGATTCTATTTTAGCACAGACGTATGGGAAGCTGGAGATCATTCTGGTGGACGACGGGTCGAAGGACCGGTCCGGGAGCATTTGCGATGATTATGCGGGGAAAGATCCCAGGGTCAGGGTAATCCATAAGAAAAACGGAGGCCTGTCCGATGCGAGGAATGCGGGCATGGATGTGGCATCGGGGGAATATATCGGCTTTGTGGACGGGGACGACTGGATCGAGCCGGATATGTACCGGGCTATGTACCACGCCTGTGAAAAGGAAAAGGCCCAGGTCGCGGCCTGCCGCTATAAGCAGATAACGAAATCGGGCGTTATTGACGGTTCGGCAGGAAATAGTGTATCCTTATCAAGAGACAAGGCGCTGGAAATATATGTATGCGGGGACGAGCGGTATCTGATTTACAATTCCGTGTGGAGCAAGCTGTTTGCCAGGGAGCTGGTGGAGGACATGAGGTTTCCCGTGGGGAAGAATTCGGAAGACATTATGTTTACGACAAAGGCTTTTTGCAGGATGGAGCGGCTCGCCTATCTGGACGAAGCGTATTATAATTACGTGCTGGACCGGGAAGGCAGCATTATGAATGAAAAGGCGGGGGAACGGCGGCTTAGGGACGAGATTCCCTTCTGGCAGGAGCAGATCGTTTATTTCCGAGATGCCGGGATGCCGGAGCTGTCGGACAAAGCGGCCTATCATTTTTACCGGCGGCTGCTGTTTTATTATATTGATTTTATGGAAAATAAGAAAACGAGGATATTTGCGGATCAGATCGTCGGGCTGCTGCGGACGGACAGGGAGAAAATACGACGGATTTATAAAAAGGATTACGTGGCAACGGGCGACAGGGCGCGGATGAAACTGGCGCTTTGGCTGCCCGGGGCATATTACCGCGCAGTGAAGATGTATGATCGGTATGTGGTTCCGCTGCGGAGCCGGAAGTAAGGAGACAGATTAGGAAAGGACGATCCTTGAATGAGCGAATTCAAAAATGGAAAATTACAGCTTCCGAACGTCACTTTGGCGGCTATGGACAGCGTCAGGGTAAAAGCTTCGGTAAAGGCTTTGGAATACAGCATGAAAGGCATTGATTTTGGGGAAGTCATGATCATTACCCACAGAAGGCCGCTTTTTCTGCCGAAGGGAATCCAGTATCGGCATATTGATAAGCTGAGAGATATCGATGCTTTTAATTATAATATGATCTATAAGATTCACGAGTATATCCATACGGATTATATGCTGCTGGTACATTATGACGGGTTTGTGGTGAACCCGGATATGTGGAGGGATGAATTCCTGGATTATGATTATATCGGTTCGCCGTTTCCGCTGCCGAAGGACGATTTTTCTTATCGGGATGCGAGCGGAAATATCTGCCGGGTGGGGAACAGCGTGTCCATAAGGAGCAAACGGCTGCTGGAGTTTCCGTCAAAGGCAGGAATCCCTTTTGAAGCGGATCATGGTTTTTTTAATGAAGACGGGTTTATCTGCTGCAAGAACCGGCATTTGTTTGAGGCGGAGGGCATGAAATACGCGCCGCTGGAGGTGGCGAAATATTTCGGGCATGAATCCATGCTGCCGGAGACAGAGGGCATACGCCCCTTTGTATTCCATAAATGGGCGGGAACCAATGCGGAATATCCCAAATTTTACTGACAGGAGAGGATCAGATATGGTTTATGATAGTTTTCAGTTTTTTAACGAGTTGGATATCCTGCTCTTACGGATGCATATCCTGGACGACGTGGTGGACAAATTTGTGGTCAGCGAGTCCACTGTTACTTTTTCAGGGGATGCCAAGCCGCTTTATTATGAAGAAAATAAAGAGATGTTTCAGGAATTTGCACATAAGATCATCCATAACGTGGTGGACGATACGCCGATGGACTGCAACGCGTTTTTGCGCGACCACCATCAGAAATGCGCGGTGGCAAGGGGGCTGAAAGGCTGCAAGCCGGACGACATCGTGATTTTCAGCGATGTGGATGAGATTCCGAATCCGGAAACGCTGAAAAAACTGCTGCCGGAAGTGGAAGACGGGAAGATTTATATGCTGGCCCAGCGGCTTTTTTATTGTTATCTGGATATGGAAGAGGTGTCCGGGCGGCTGCTTTCGGTGACAGGGGAATTTGAAGGCGTGGAGAAGCCGATGTGGCTGGGGACAAAGGTCTGCAAATATGCCATGCTGGATAAGTATACGACGGAGGAACTGCGGAATAAGGAGCAGAGGGAAGTGGGAGTGCGCGTGCCGGACGGGGGCTGGCATTTCAGCTATATGGGAGGCGGTAAAAACCAGTCGGTGGAAGACCGGGTGAAATATAAGATAAAGAGCGCAGCCCACCAGGAATACAACAATCGTTCCACTTTGTCGAAAGTGAGGAAAAATATTAAGAACCACCAGGATATTTTCGGGCGGGACGCCCAGATGGTGCAGGTAAAGATTGACGAGACGTTCCCGAAGTATTTGCGGGATCATATCGATCAGTACCAATACTTGTTGTACCAGGAGCCGAAGTGGTATGAATTCTGGAAATGAGGAAAGGAATGCCGTATGGTCGGGACGGAATTTATAAAGGGACAGGGGCTTGGAAACCAGTTGTTCTGTTATGTGTCGGCAAGATGCATCGCCAGGGATCTTGGATATGAATTCGGCACGGCGGGGCAGGAACAGCTGGCGGTAAATATCCATAGCAAAAAAGGCATGTATTTTATGGATATGGATTTGGGCGCGCCTGTCATGGATAAAGAGAATTATCATATATACCGGGAAAAGGAAAAAAGGATTTATTTAAAAAACAACGTCCACGATATGACCCATGGATGCTATGTGGCGGATGCGGACGAGGGCGTTTACGGGATCGGGGATCATACGCTGCTTTACGGGAACTTGCAGGCGGAGAGATATTTTTTTTCTCATAAAAAGGAAATAAAGGAATGGCTGAAAGTAAAAAAGGAATACGATTCCTATGAGCTTACGAGGGACAATCTTTGTGTGATGAATATTAGGGGAGGGGAATATGCGGGCGACCATTCCCTTTTCCTGCGCAGGAAATATTGGCTGGATGCCATGCGGCATATGCGGGATATCCGCCCGGATATGGAATTTTATATCGTGACGGACGACGTGGGGGCAGCGAAGCGGCTGTTGCCGGAAATAGAGGCGCATCATGGGGATCTTGCCAAAGATTACGTGACGCTGAAAAATGCCAGGTATTTGATTTTGTCCAATTCTTCCTTTGCTTTTTTTCCGGCTTTTACCAGCGAGACGGTGCAAACGGTGATCGCGCCGAAATATTGGGCGAGGCATAATGTATCGGATGGGTATTGGGCTTCCGGGCAGAATATTTATGAAGGCTTTTTGTACCAGGACAGGACAGGAAAGCTGTTTGATGCAGGTCAGTGCAGGGAAGAGTGGGAATCTTATAAAAAAAGAAACGGCTCTGCCAGAGGGAAAGAGAGATATACGGAAAGGGAAATCGGGATCCGCAGGAAGAAGGACAGGATGCTGTATTGGATGGATAAAGTAAAAGCACGATTGAGGTAGAGGAAAAGGAGCAGTCAGGCGTTATGGGAAAAGTGTCTATTTGCATTCCAGCGTATAATAATGCGGCGGCGGTAGGACGGCTGCTGGAATCGGTGGAAAAGCAGACATGGAAAGATTACGAAGTAATCATCACGGATGATTCGAACGGCGATGAGGTGGGGAAGCTGGCAGAAGAGAAGGGATATGTCCAATACTTTAAAAATGAAGTTCCCCTCGGGGCGGCGGCAAACTGGAATGAGGCGGTGAGGAGAAGCAGCGGCGAATATGTGAAGATGATGCACCATGACGACTGGTTTACGGACGAAAACAGTCTGGAGGCTTTTGTGGATATGCTGGAACGGCACCCGGAAGTGGATCTTGCGTTTTCAGGAAGTCGGCAGGTGGAAGCGGGAAGGAGTTATGACCGTTTTTTGTCGGCAGAGGACGCGGCATTGATTCAGGAGGATTACAGGAATCTGTTTCTCGGGAATACCATCGGGGCGCCAAGCGCTGTGATAGTAAGGCGGCGTGTCCTGCAGAACGGGCAGGGAAATGGGGCGGAGCGACAGAATTCGGACGGGGAAAGGATGCTTTATGATGAAAAACTAACCTGGCTGGTGGATATGGAATATTATATGCACATTTTGAAAGGGAACCCGAAGTTTGTCTATACGGAAAAGCCGTTGGTTTCCATAGGGGTCAGCGGCGGACAGCTGACCGAATCATGCCGTGATGACCAGGAACTGAATGCGTTTGAACATGGATATATTTACCAGAAATACCGGCTTGGAGAAAAAGAAGAGTGCCGGAAGAAACTGGCCCGCATACTGGCGGATGCTGGAAAGAACATGCAGGAGGCGGGAAATTACGGCATTGGCAGGGAGGAGTATCAGGCAGTGAAACGAAAGAAGCTTTGGAGCGCTATCCAATGGAAGATTACCCACCTGTTCAATAGAAAGGATATTCTATTTTTATTGGCTCTTTGGTTTGTTTTAAGTCTGTTGCCCTTGCTTTACCTGTCGCCTATCAACCATGCTACAGGGGATGATCTGGGATATGGAAGACTGACACGTGAGGCGTGGATGGAAACGCATTCTTTGGCGGAAGTCGTAAAAGCGGCAGGAAGAACCGTGCGGGATTATTATTATGGATTCCAAGGAACATGGATGAGCATTTTTCTTTTTGCCTTGCAGCCGGAGGTTTTTTCGCCCGGGGCATATATTATAGTCCCGTTGCTCATGCTTGTAATCTGGCTGGGGGCGACATGGATTCTGGGGTATTATCTGCTGGTGCGCAAAGCAGGGTTTTCCAGGGTATATTTTGGGATCTTGTATTTGTTGTTTGCTGCGGCAGGGATCCAGTATGTGCCGAGTACGAAATCATCAATTTTCTGGTATAACGGAACGGCTCATTATACCGTTCCTTATGCGATTGCGTTATTGAGCTTGTACTTTTATTTTCGGTTTGTGGATGAGGAAGAGAAGCGGGGAAGAGGCTGCTTTATCGGGATGGCTGTATGTATGGCACTGCTTGGGGGATGCAGTTACCAGCCTGCTTTGCTGGTTCCTGTGATTATTGTGCTGCTGTCCTTATTCCGATGGAGAGAAAAAGCGAAAAGGAAGAGGCTGTTGCTGTGTCTGATACCCCTGGCGTTGGAAATGGCCGGCCTTATCGTCAGCATGAAAGCGCCCGGGAATAAAGTACGGGGCGGCGAGGATTTTGGTTTCAGTATGCTGGCAGCAGTTCAGACAGTGCTGTCCTGCTTTGTTGCAGGAGCAGTCCAGGCATGGGATTATATGAGAGGACATCCGCTTCTCCTGCTCTATTTTTTCGCTGTCGCCGTCGTAGTATGGTGTACGGGGAAAGATGGGGGGAGAAGGAGAAAATATCCAATTCCAGGGTTGTTTTTGGTATTTTCTTATTGTGTGTATTGTGCCGTGTTCGCGCCGCAGATCTATGCCGGGGTGGAGGTATCCGGCGGTGTATACAATATGAATTATTATGCTTTCTTATATATGGTGTTTGCAGACATTATATATATCGGAGGAGCCGTAAACAGGAAAAAGAATTGCTCCGCAGGCAAGAAAAATGCAGGAAATGGGGAAACGGGAATATGGAGGGGAAAAGGGGCTGCGGCTCTGGCGGCGGCTATACTGGCGCTGGGATATCTTTTCCTTTTCCGTTCGGACGTGACGACGACGACGACCTGGCGGACGTTAGACTATATCGTGAGCGGCCGGGCAGCGGATTATAAGGAGCAGATAGAGCTGCAAAGATCAGTGCTTCTGAATGAAAGCATAAAAGATGTGGTACTCCCATTAGTCAATGATGACCAAGGACCTTTGATGCATATGCCTTTGATGGAAGATCCGAATGCGTGGACCAATACTGTCACTAAATTGTATTATGGAAAAGACAGCGTAGTTGCCATACCGAGAGAGGTGTGGGAAGAATTACAAGGAAGATGAGCGTGGAAAGAAAAAAGGAGAAAAGGGAACTTCATATTGATAAAATCGGTATCTGGCTGCTGTATTTGAGCGTCACGCTGGAAATTATCATTGTTATCGTGGATAAAAGCAATTATATCAATCCGATCGAGGGTCAGTTATTTCGCGTTACATTTCTGCTGGCGGCGGGGAAAGTATTGTGTACCAGATACTCGCTGAAGGAATGGGCGGCGCTTGTGCTGTTCGGCTTTTTGGGGCTGGTGTCCTATAAAGCGACAGGACGGAACGAGATCTTGCGCATCGTGGCGTTTGTCGCCGCATGCAAAGGGGCAGATATGAAAAAACTGCTGAAATATGTGTTTTATATGACAACGGCGGGCTGCCTGCTGCTGATGGCTTTATCGTTGACGGGGATTTACGGTGGACTAGCTTTGGAGACGAACTTTGGAAGGGGATATACGCAGGTCAGGTATTGCCTCGGGCTGGGCCATCCGAACGCTTTGCATTGCATGTTTATGATGCTGGTGCTTCTGGGGCTGTACCTATATAATGATAAAATGAAATGGTATGCTTATGCCGTTTTGACCGCCTTGAATTATGCCTTGTATCTCCTGACGGATTCCAATACAGGGATGCTGATAACATTTTGCGGTATTTTTGGCGCGGCTGTGGTACACTATTGGAAGGGGCTGCAGGAAAAGAAGGTTATTTATATAGCCGGAGCCGCCGTATTTTTATTGTGCGTTGTATTTTCGGTGCTGGCGGCGGATCGCGGATTCGCGAAACCGGATTATGAATCGTTCCAGTTTAATAATCCCCAGATCGCGAAATTGGAGGCGCATTTGAACGGCAGGATCAGGGATCTCCATTATGGATCGATCAATCGGGAGGGTACGACGGCCACCTGGTCGCTGTTTTCTCGGCCGGAAAACGATCACTTTTTTGATATGGGGTTTGTGCGGGTCTTTTACTGGTATGGCATTGTTCCCGGGCTGGCATATGTGGCTTTATACATGCTGCTGATAGGGAGATTTTATAGGAACAAGGATGGCATGGGTTTGGTAATGGTTGTGGTGCTGGCTGTTTACACGGTGTTGGAGGCGCATCTAGTTTCTGTATATATTGGAAGGAACTATCCGCTCTTCCTGATGGGGATGTATGCCGCCGGTATGCCGGCGCTTGGTTCGAGCAAAGACAGGGAAGAATATCTATGGTCGTTGGCACCCATGGTTTTTTTGAAATCAGAAAAATGATGGAGCAGGAAAAGGTATGAAACAGAAGAATAAGATTATAGAAGTATATGGTTTGTGGTTTGCGGATCTGGTAAGCATTCTGGCGGCATTTATTGCTGCGACTTATATTCGGTTCGGAAATTTCCGGGATATGGGCGATAAGAGCATACATTTTCTCGTATGTTTGTGCCTGATGCTTTTTTGCACGATGTACAGCTTCTTTTTCGACTGGAACAGGAATTTCCTCAGAAGGAGCATATGGAAGGAAGGAATGGCGGTGTTCCAGTACAACGCCATCATGCTTCTGGTGGTAAACCTGTTGATGACGATGATGAAATGGGCGGATGTGTTTTCTCGGCTGGTGCTGATTTATTTCTTCGTCCTGAATATACTGCTGTCATTACTGATCCATATGATCATTAAAAAGACGATGCACACCTATTATTCGTCGGGGCAGAACGTGGTAAAGGTGCTGGTTGTAACCCAAAGCAACTTGATTGACGAGACGCTGGACCGTCTGGAGAGGGATTTGGATATTTTTTACCAGATCGTCGCCCTGGCCTGTGTGGATTATAACATGGAAGGGAAAAAAGTCCGAAATATCCCGGTGGTGGCAGGAAAAGAGGATCTGATCGAGGTGGCTACCCAGATGGCATTGGATGAGGCGTTTTTGAATCTTCCGGGAATTTCCCAAAGCAGCATGGAGAATATTATCCATGGCTTTGAGGATATGGGGGTGGACTGCCATTACAGCCTGGAGCTGCCGGGAGGGGATGCCAACCGCAGCAAGGTGGAGAGCTTCGGCAATTATACGGTAATTACCTATACCAGATTCCAGAGCAGTTATAAGAGGATGATGATCAAAAGGGTGATGGATATTCTGGGAGGATTGGTAGGCATGTTCATTACGCTCCTGTTCCTTCCTTTTGTGGCGGCGGCTATTAAATGGGATTCCAAGGGGCCGGTCTTTTTCTCCCAGACCAGGATCGGGCGGAACGGGAGGCGCTTTAAAATCTATAAATTCCGCTCCATGTATATCGATGCGGAGGAGAGGAAAAAGGAGCTGGAAGCAAAGAATGAGATACAAGGTCTGATGTTCAAGATCGAGAATGACCCTCGGGTAACAAAGGTGGGGGCATTTTTAAGGAAGACGAGCATCGACGAGCTGCCCCAGTTTTATAACGTGTTCAAGGGGGATATGAGCCTTGTGGGAACGAGGCCGCCGACAGCGGATGAATTCGAGAAATATAACCAGTATTACCGCAGAAGGATCAGCATGACACCGGGACTTACCGGAATGTGGCAGGTGAGCGGGAGGAGTGATATTGAAGACTTCGATGATGTGGTAAAGTATGATTTGGAATATATCGACAACTGGTCCTTGCGCCTGGACATGAAAATCCTGTTCCAGACGATAGGGGTGGTATTGTTCGGAAAGGGAGCGAAATAATGAATCTTGTGATCGATTGCTTTAAGCTGGTGAAAGGCGCGGGGAAAAGCATAGGCATTTATAACCTGGCAAAGAGCGTGACGGAACATTTGGGGGGGAAGGCAGAGGAGGAGATTGCTTCCGGCGGGAAAGCCGACAAAGTCCTTCATACAGTGATTGTGTTTGGGAATGCCCATAACAAGGAAGATTTCGACGTGCCAGGCGTGACCTTTGTGGAGATGAAGGGAAATCCCCTGAATAAAATTTACTGCATTCTTTGGGAGCTTTTCCTAGTGAAAAAATATGCGAAAAGATATCAGGCTGACCGTGTGCTGTTTCCCAGGGGCTACCGGCCAATAGGACGAAAGGGAAGTCTTGGAAGATGCCGGGGAGGGAGGAAGATCAGGGACACGGTCATTATCCATGACCTGATTCCTTTTTATTATGACCAGCATTATCCCGGGTTTTTCAACAGGCTGGAAAATGCTTATATCATGTACCGGCTGAAAATATCTATGAAAAAGGCAGACGGGATCATTACCATTTCAGAATATTCCAAAGAGGACATTATGGACAAGGTTCCGGGATGCGGAAAGAAAATAAAGGTAATTTATAATGGGATGAACGATGTATCCTTTAGGCCGGAACGGAAAGGCGCAAAGAAGGAAAAGAAGGAATATATCGTGGCGATGACTTCCGGGCTTCCTCATAAAAATGCACGGGGAGTATTGAGGGCGTATGAGGCGTATCGCAGGAGGACGGACAGGCCGCTGGATCTGGTCGTGGTCGGAATAGAGGATACTTCCGCTTATAAAGAAATGGGGGCGGAAGCGGCCTCCCATGTCACATGCTATAAGTTTTTTAAGGCATTTGATGAGATGTGCCGGGTAGTTGCCGGGGCAAAGGCTTATTTGTTTTTGTCTTATATGGAAGGGTTTGGTTTTCCTCCGTTGGAGGCGATGCAGCTCGGGGTTCCCGTCGTCTGCTCCGACCGGGCTTCCCTACCGGAAGTCGTGGCGGATGCAGGAGTTCTGGTAGATCCCGATGATTTGGGCGGGGTGGCGGACGCGCTGGTCAAAGTGACGGGGGAGGAAGAAACAAGAAAAGAGCTGGTCAGGAAGGGATATGAAAATATAAAGCGTTTTTCCTGGGATAGCAGAACGGATCTGTATTGGAAGGAACTGTTTCATGAGTAGACTGTTTATTTATGATAACTCTAATTTTATCGATTTTCCCATCGGCGGCCAGGTGACAAGCATCGGCAATTTTCTCCGTTACGTCTGCGAAGTCCATCCGGAGCGGACGGACGCGATCACGCTGGTTGGAGTGACGGTTCATCCCGAAGAGGTAGGGAAAAAAAAGAAGCTTTGCCTTTACGGGAGGCAGATCGATTTCCTGCCTGTGGCGGCGGCGGAAAGGGATCTTGGAAACACGACCCGCTCCCTTCGGATGATGTATGCAAAGGGACTGTTGAAATATGGGAAAAGGCTGGGCATTACGAAAAGGGACTGCAATTATTTCCATGCGCCGGAAGCCTATGGTGTAATAAAGCTTCTCTGCCCGAAAGCGTCTTTCGTTATATTCTCCCATGGCAGTTATTTTAATATGGAACGGGGCTTTCGATTTTTTCAAAAGAATCTGCTGGTAAAAAAAGGTTTTGTGGCTTATTTGAAGTGGATATTGAAAAATGCGGATCTGATCTTCCTGCTGGATAAAGACAGCCTGAGGGATTACCGGCCTTATAATTCCAATCTGGTACAGGTGGGAAATTCCGTCATATGCCCGGATCTGCAGGAAGAAAGGCATATCTTGAAGGACGGGAAGGTAAAGGAACTCCTTTTTGTCGGACGACTGTCCAAAGACAAGCGGGTGGAGCCGATCATTCAGGCAGTGCTTAGGGCAGGAGAAAGCTTCGGGGAGCTGAACCTTACGATTGTGGGGGACGGGGAGGAGCATCATAACCTGATTTCATATGAAGGGGAAAAGGTTCATTTTGCAGGGGCGGTGACGCCGGAGGAAGTGAAGGAATATATGAAAAAGGCGGATGTCCTTGTGATGAATTCCGCTTTTGAAGGGATTCCTATGACGATCCTGGAAGCGATTAGCTATGCGCTTCCGGTGGTCAGCACGAATGTGGGGGGAATCGGCCAGGCGCTTCGTTTTGGCCAGGACTCGGAAGAGACGGACGGAACGGCGGAGGGCATTCTGGAAGCGGTCCGGCGGATCGACCAATATTATGATACCTATTCCCGCAATGCCTATAAGAATTCCAAGGATTATGATTACCGCAGGGTGAACCAGAAGGTATATGATTTGCTTTGCGGTTACTGGATGCCGGGGGCGGGCTTATGAGAAAAGAAGAATATCAGATCAGCGTGATCGTGCCTGTTTATAATAAAGAGAAATATCTTTGCCAGTGCATGGACAGCATCCTTGGGCAGACTTATTCCAGTCTGGATATTGTGCTGGTGGATGACGGTTCTGCCGATAAAAGCGGGGAGATCTGCGATGGATATGCCAAAAGGGACGAAAGAGTCCGGGTAATCCACCAGAAAAATACTGGCTCTACAGCCGCTGTTTTAAGGGGGCTGGAAGAGGCATCGGGGGATTATTATGCTTTTATTGACAGCGACGACTACGTCAGCCCGGAAATGCTGGAAGAGATGACGGGGCATCTTTCCGGCCGGAAGGGGGAAATCGTCTGCTGCAATTATGTGCTGGAAAAGCAGAAAGAGACAGTGCCTGTGATCCAGGGGCTTGCGCCGGGAGTGTATGAGGGGGAGCGGCTGGAACGGGAAATAAAGGCCGAACTGGTCGGCAACGAAAACAGAAAGATCCCCATGTCCCGCTGTATGAAGCTTTGTGAGAAGTCGGTGTTCGAAGGGAACGAGAAATATTATGATACCGGGATACGCATGGGGGATGATTTTAACCTAATGTTCCCCGCGCTGCTGAATTGCAGCAGAGTAGTAGTGATGGAACAGGCGTTGTTTTACCATTACCGTTATGTGGAGGACTCCATTGTCCACAGCTACGACCCCCATATGGAGGAGAGCGTGGAGCGGTGGTATGTATGCGCTCTCCGGGCGGCCAAAGATAAAGAGATGGCCGGGGGGGAGGAAAAGCTGCTGAGGGAATACGCTTATATGATGATTCTTGTGATGAAGAACGAACTACGTAACCCGGGCAGAAATTATATGGAAAAAATAAGAGGGATTTTTACGAAACAGGAAGTACGCGGAAAAATCGATGGGACGCGGGCCGCAGTCGAAAACAGGGCGAACCGGTTATTATATGCCGGAGTCAGGCATCCGAACAGGCTTTATTTATTCGTTTTGCGGCTGATTATGAAATATTACGACAAGGCGCGGTAAAAGGGAAAGGAATGGAAATGAGCAAGAAGAAACAATTAGTGATGTATTTGCATGGAGGCAGCGGGAACCATGGCTGTGAGGCGATCGTGAACGGCACTTGCCGCATGACCAGGGGGGTACCGAAGCTTCTTGTGACAAACAGCGAAGAAGAAGACCGCTTTTATTCCCTCGCTTCTTTGTGCGATATTTTGCAGGAGAATAAGATTGCAGAGCATTTTTTCGCCCATGTTTGGTATTATGCATGGCGGGCTCTTTTCCATGATCCCGAATCCTTTATGAGATACCGTTTCCGCCGGGTGCTCGGGAAGAATCTGCAGCCCCTGTACCTGTCCATAGGAGGGGATATGTACTGCTATGATATTTCGAAAAAGGAAGCCATTCTTGCAAACCGCGTTTTCTGCCGGGCGGGGGCGAAAACGATTTTATGGGGATGCTCGATCGAGCCGGAACTTTTGAAGGAACCAGAGTTGATTGAGGATATGAAACGCTATGTGCTGATCACCCCTAGGGAATCGATAACGGAAAAAGCGTTAAGGGATGCCGGAGTCACAGAGAATGTGAAATATTTCCCGGATCCTGCATTTTTTATGCAGCCGGAGGAAATAGAGCTGCCGGAGGGCTTTGTGGCAGGGCGGACGATCGGGGTTAATGTCAGCCCGATGATTGTCAGGCATGAGAAGGTGGAAGGAATCACCGTGGAGAATTACCGCAGGCTGATGGATCATATCTTGGAGGATACGGATAATCATGTGGCGCTGATTCCCCATGTCATGTGGAAAAATAATGACGACCGGCTGGCGCTGGAAGAACTTTACCGAGGATATGAAAAGAACGAAAGGGTCGTTTTGTTCCCGGATATGTCCTGTCGGAAATTAAAATATATCATTTCTAAGTGCCGGGCGTTTATCGGTGCCAGAACACATGCCACGATCGCTGCTTATTCCAGCTGCGTGCCTACTCTGGTGGTAGGTTATTCCGTGAAAGCGCGCGGGATCGCCAGGGATTTGTTCGGCATGGAAGAACATTATGTGCTGCCGGTGCAGGAACTGGAGAAAGAAGGGGAATTGATCGGGGCGTATGACTGGATGATGGACAGGGAAGACGAGATCCGGGGGACGCTGGAACGGATCATGCCCGGCTATTGCGCCAAAGCCGGAGAGGCAGGGGAAGAAATCAGGAAGCTATGGGAAAGAGAGTTGGAAAAACAGTAAGCGTCATTGTACCCGTATATAATGGGGAGCGTTATTTAGCGCGGTGCCTGGAGAGCATACTGGAGCAGACATGGGAAGATATGGAAATCTTGCTGGTGGACGACGGTTCCACAGATGGAAGCGCGGGGATATGCGATGGCTTTTCCGAAAAGGATAAACGGGTAAGGACGGTTCATACGGAAAATAAAGGAGTATCTTCGGCAAGGAATCTGGGGATGGAGCTTTGCAAAGGGGATTATATCGCTTTTGTGGATGCGGATGATCTTCTGGCGGAAGATATGGTGGAACATCTGGCCGATCTACTGGAAAAAACGGGCTGTGATGTGGCCGGCTGCGGTTTCCGCAAGCTCTCGGCTGCGGATTCCGGGCAGGAAATAAAGGGCGGCGTACAGGAGTCGGCGCGGATGCGGGAGAATCCGGCAGTCTGCATGCGGTCAGGGCAGGAAGCACAGATTTGTTTGCAGCAGGCGGAAATGCTGTCCGGGCTGGAATTTATGAAAGAGGGAATTCTGAAAAGCGATACCAGATGCTGGAGCAAGCTTTACCGAAGAGAATCCATAGGAACTGTTCGGTTTATCGAAGGGCTGGCCATCGGAGAGGACATGCTTTTTTTGCTGGATCTGGCAAAAGCAGGGAACCGCTTTGCCAGGAGCAGTTATAAGGGATATGGCTATTGGAACAACGACGGAGGCGCTATGATGCGCCGGTTCCGGGACAGCTATATGGATCAGATTACGTGCTGGGAAAGGGCATTGCCAGTGCTGACATCGGCGGATCCTGGGCTGACGGACAAGGCGGAGGCTGTCCTGCTCGTGTCCGCCATGCTGGTAGCGGGCAAACTGGCGGCGTTGACCCGAAAGGAACGGAAGGAAAAAAGAGCCTGTGCGGAAAGGTGCCTCCGCCTGGTCCGGGAATATGGAAGCCATAAGGGGGCTTTCCGGGAACTGGATGGGGGATACCGAATCAAGGTGCTTATGTACCGGTATATGCCGGAAATATACATGGGGCTATATGGATACAGCAAAAGGCAAAAAGAAGGAAAAGTATGGGAAGAGTAAGGTACGCAGCGAAAAATATAGCCTTCGGGTGGATGGGCAATGTAGTCACTCTGTTTCTGGGGGCGGCGCTCCGCCAGGTCTTTATCAACCGTCTGGGGGATACGCTGCTCGGAATCAGCGATTATTATACGAGCATTCTTACGGTATTGTCCCTGGCAGAGCTGGGGATCAGCACCGCGTTTAATTACAGCTTGTACGGGCCGGTGGCCCGGAACGAGGTGGAGAAGGTCAAGTCTTATATGAAGCTGTATAAGAAAGCCTACCGGGGCATTGCGGCGGCTATTGCGGCGATTGGCTTGGCAATCGCCCCCTTTTTGAAATATCTGATCAAAGATCCCGGCAGCGTTTCTTTGAGGGATATTACTATTTGCTATTTTATCGTATTATTCAATACGGTAAGCAGTTACTTTGTGGCCTATAAGTACAGCCTGGCGAACGCCCAGCAGAAAAATTATATCGAGACGAATGTGATTACCATCACGAAGACGATTACCATATCCCTGCAGATCGCGGGTCTTTATTTCTTTCCCAATTTTTACTTGTATCTGGTGACGGCTGTGTCGGTCGAGCTGATACAGAAAATATTTGTGAGCATTTATTTGGATAAAATGTATCCTTATCTGAAAGAGAAAGAGGTGGAAAAGCTTTCCGAGGAAGAGGTGGGGGGCATTGTCAAACAGACGAAGGCGCTGGTGCTCCACCGGGTGGGGGATATGGCCAGATCCCAGACGGACGCGATGATCATTGCCGCTTTCATTGATGTCACTACGGTCAACTTTGTAGGAAGCTATAACCATGTCATATCTTCGGTTTCCAATTTTGTCAATGTCATTTTTAATTCCGTGCTGTCCAGTTTCGGCAATCTGATCGCGACGGAAAAAAAGGAGAAACAATATTGGATGTTTCAGGTGTATCGTTTCCTCGGCTGTTGGATCTATGGGTTTTCCGCGATCGGTTTCTTTTTGATGCTGACGCCTCTGATCATCCTGTGGGTGGGGGAAGAAAGGGTTTTATCCGACCTGGTGATCGGCTGTATTATGTTCGATTATTATTTTAAAGGGGAACGTATCGTGCTGACCAATTACAAGACAGCGGCAGGAGTATTCCAGCAGGACCAGTATCTGCCTTTGATACAGGGCGCGGTGAATTTGGTAGTTTCTATTGTGCTTGTACAGAAAATAGGACTGGTCGGCATTTATATCGGAACGATCGTTTCGGGTCTCATAGCAAATATTACCAGGCCGTTTATTATTTATAAGGTATGTTTTGACCAATCGGTGGCAGTCTATTTTAGAGACTCTTTGAAATATATTGCAGTCAACGCCGCTGCCCTCGCATTGCTGCTTTTTTTGAAAAACAGCATTATGACGACGGTGACGATTCCGATGTTTCTCCTGATGGTGGGCATCATAACGGTGGTTTACAATGCGCTTTTCGTACTGCTGTTCGGCAGATGCAGGGAATTTGCTTATTTATGGGGTCTGGTTGTGGATAAAATACGGAAAAAGAGTCGGAAAAGGGGATAAATCCAAATAGAAAAAGGAGGTCGGCAAAAAGGATGGGAAAGGCAATCACGGAAGAGGTTTTGCGGCGGATGGAAGAGGAAGCGATCTATGAAATGCTGCATTACCATGAAAAAACCAGTAAACAGAAGATAAAAGACACGGTAAAAAGAGCGGCCGGTCGTTATGTGGCGCCGAAAGACCTGATTTTCTGGCCAACGGCGATGATTGCCAACTGCCTCACAGAATGGGAAATGGGGGGGGTATTAGTGGATGAGAAACTATTCACGAATGAAAAAACATTCGCGAATGAGAAAGCATTATCCGCCGTAAAAGCCTATTTTGACCGCTGGATTGATGCGGGAATGCCGATTTATTATATAGATGACACGCTTGCCGGAGTGTCGCTTGTGGACCTGTATGCGGCGACGGGAGAGGAAAAATATAAAGCAGGAGCGGACAAGATGGCGGAGTACCTGTTCCGCCTGGAACGGGAAGAGGCAGACGGCAACGGCAGCATCCCGTACCGCCCGTCCCAGAAGAACGGTTATGTGTTCGCGGACGGCGTAGGCATGGTTTGCTCGTTTCTTGTAAAATACGGCACCGCATTCGATAACGCCCATAGCGTGGAGCTTGGGCTGCTCCAGATGCGCAACATGTTTCTGTTTGGGATGGATGAGAAAACGGGACTTCCTTACCATGGATTCCAGCGCAACACAAAATACGGGATCATCGGATGGGGGCGCGCGGTGGGGTGGCTGATTATGGGTGTGTCCAGATCTGCGGGCTGCCTTAAAAAATATTTGACGGAGAAGAAGGAAAAAGGGAATGGCGAGATGTCTGGCATCTGCCAGGCGGGCTATGAGGAATGCTGTATGGAATACCGACAGCTCCTTGAAACGGTAAAGCCATACCAAAAAGAAAACGGGGCCTTTACATGGCAGCTTGGAGCGATGGAAGGGCCGGAAGACAGCTCGGCGACAGCGATGATTGCCTATGCGGCATTGATGTGGATGCGGCAGGAAGGCGACGGGAAGGAGAACAGGGAACTTGTGGAGAAGGCTGCATCTTATCTGGCAGGATGTGAAAAGGGTGGGAAGGTATATAGATGCCTGGCAGAATGCATGGGATTTGCCGAATACCCGCAAGTGTACGGAGCCTATCCGTGGTCGCTGGGGCCGGGTCTTGGGGTACTGAGGAAGAAAGGCGTATAAACGATGATTATCATACAATTAGCGGGCGGGCTTGGAAATCAGATGCAGCAGTATGCATTGTATCAAAAGCTTTTGAGCCTTGGAAAAAAAGCAAAGCTGGATATTTCATGGTTTGAGGAGGAAGAAAGACAGAAAAATGTTTATGCCAGGCGGCAGCTGGAATTAAATTATTTTCAAAATGTAGAGTATGAGGCGTGTACAGAAGAGGAGAGAAAAGCGCTGACCGGAGGCGACGGGCTGGCTGGAAAGATCAAGGGAAAACTGTTTCCCGGGACGAGAAAAATTTTCCGCGAATCGGAAATGTACCATCCGGAAATCTTTGATTTTGAGGATAAATATATGTGCGGTTATTTTGCCTGTGAAAAATATTATGCGGATATTATGGAAATCCTGTGGAAACAGTTTGTATTCCCGGAAAGCGCAAACCCGGAGAACAAAAAGATGGCAGAACAGATACAGAGTACGGAATCGGTCAGCGTCCATGTACGCAGGGGAGATTATCTGGATGCGGAAAATGCCGCGATGTTTGGCAATATATGTACGGAGGAGTATTACGAGGGCGCAATCCGGGAGATGAAACAGATTTGCCCTTCAGTGCATTTTTTTATTTTTTCCGATGATATTCCTTATGTAAAGAAAATGTATAGGGGAGAAGAATTTACGGTGGTAGATATCAACAAGGGAAAGGACAGCTTTTATGATATGTGGCTGATGAGCAGATGCAGGCATAATATTTGTGCGAATTCTACCTTTAGTTTTTGGGGGGCCAGATTAAACCAGTATAAAGGGAAAATTGTGATGCGGCCGTCCATCCACAGGAGCAACCAGGAATTTAAACCGGAACAAATGCATGGATTGTGGAAGGAATGGGTGCTTTTGAACAATCGGGGAGACGTGGTGTAGAGATGGAAAGCTTAATAAAAAAAGAATCTATTCCATTGGGGGAAATATTATATGGCTTGTCATTCGGGGCGCTTTTCTTTGCAAAGGGCATCGGGCTTTATGACGGACAAAGAATATTTACATGTTTTGTTATGCTGTCATTGCTTTTTGGAATAGGCAAACTGGCAGTTACGAAATATTCATGGAAGGATTTCGTCTTTATTGCCGGAATGGTTGCGTTGAGCCTTACCATTTATAAATATTCCGGGGAAAAGGGCATTTTATTTTATACTTGGATGATTGTGGGACTGAAAAATGTAAGGCTTGAAACGGTGATGCGGTGGGGGCTGAAAATATGGAGCCTTTCTTTTGGGGGAATGTTTGTCTATTCTTTATTCCACCTTCCAAGTAGTATATATAAAGTGCATGATAAATTGGGATTAGGACACATATTTCGATGGGGGATGGGACAGCCGCATCCGAATGTGCTACATATCTCCTATTTAATTCTGCTTTTGTTTATTGTATATCATTTGCGGGAAAGGTTTAACTGGAAAGCCTGCTTGGCAATGTTTGCAGGAAACTGTTATGTTTTTCTGTATTCCGTCAGTTATACAGGCTTTGCGGTGGTGACAGTTTACCTGGCTGCTAATTTGTATTGGCAATATAGGGGAAAATTTGGTAAGATAGAACAGATAACATGTGAATGTGTTTTTCCCCTGTGCGTCTTATTGTCGGTGGCTGGGCCTTTGGTAATCAAAGGACGGCTGTTTGACATTATAAATAAACTGTTGAATACGCGGCTGTACTTGTCAGGCCTGTTTTTGAAGAAGGAGAATATCCGGCTGTTTGGGAATAATATTGGTTTGCTGACAGACGCGACGAAAACCATGGACTGTTCTTACGTTTATGGACTGATTGCTTATGGCGTCTTGTTTTTCGGAGCCATGGCTGTTGGCTATCTTTTTCTTATCCATAAGTATGTTAAAGAGCAGAAAGGGCTGGAGCTGCTTATGGTTTTTGCGCTGTTGGCGGCAGGGCTGACGGAGCCTTTGCTTTTTAATACGTCTTACAAAAATATTTCCTTTTTGTTTATGGGAGTTTGTATTTTTGAAAGATGGAGTTCGGAAGAGGACAGGCTTATGCTCAGCTTTCACGGCAGGGCGGCAGAGGATATCCTTGTCCCGGTGAAACGGATTGATTGGAAAAGAGTAAAAGATGATCTGAAATTAGCCGCAAAACAGAAAAAAAAGTATATTATTGCCTGTTCATCTGTTATCGGCATCGTATGTATGATATTATATACAAAGAATATACCTGATTATAAAGGGGTTATCGTACCCAGGGAGCATTGCGCGGATGTCGGGAAAGAAAGTTCTATTTACTTGGATGAGGATAGTGTCCAGGAATATGTGGGTTATTTGATTTTAGACTATACAGATGAAAATACCAAGATGGAAAAATTCGAGGGTAATATCATCAGACTGGAAAAAATAAGAGGAATGGCCAGCGGCGGCATAGCAGGCGGCGTAATGGGATATTGTTTGGCAGAGGCTCTATTTTTTATAATGTATAAGAAAACAAAGGTGCATAATGAAAAGTAAAAAAATGAAGATTGCTATGATTGGGCAGAAAAGAATCCCTTCCAGAGAAGGGGGTGTGGAAGTAGTCGTAACGGAATTGTCTACCAGGCTTTCTGCCTGCGGATATTCGGTGGAGGCATATAACCGTTCCGGGTATCATGTTTCGGGAAAAGAATTTGATGATGGAAGAGGGAAGCTGTATAAAGGAGTCCGCATTATAACGGTACCGACGTTTGAGAACGGCAAGCTGAATGCGATTGTTTATACCATATTAGCTACGTTCCGCGCCATATTCGGCCATTACGATGTGATTCATTATCATGCGGAGGGTCCCTGCATCATGCTGTGGTGTCCGAAACTGTTCGGGGTTCGCGTTGTGGCAACAATACACGGGCTGGACTGGCAGAGGGCAAAGTGGGGGAATTTTGCCTCTTATATATTGAAGACGGGAGAAAAAACAGCGGCTAAATACGCGGATGAGATTATTGTGCTTTCCCGTAATGTGCAGGACTATTTTAAAGCCACATATCACAGGGAAACCAATTATATACCAAACGGTGTGAATCGCCCGGATAAGAGGGAGGCAAAGGAAATAAGAGAAAAATACGGGCTGGAAAAGGACGGATATATTCTTTTTGTGGCCCGGCTTGTGCCGGAAAAAGGGCTTCATTATCTGATCAAGGCTTTCCAGAAAACAAAAACGGATAAAAAGTTAGTGATTGCGGGAGGGAGCAGCCATTCTTTTGAATATATGGAGAAAGTCCAGAAAATGGCAGCCAGGGACAATAGAATCCTGATGACGGGTTTTGTGCAGGGAAGAGTGCTGGAAGAGTTGTATTCGAACGCGTATGTTTTTGTATTGCCAAGCGACATTGAGGGGATGGCCATCAGCCTTTTGGAGGCAATGAGCTATGGAAACTGCTGCCTGGTAAGCGATATCAAAGAGAATATAGAGGTAGTGGGAAAAAATGCGGTGACATTTGAAAAGGGGAATGTGCCGGATTTGAAAAGAAAGCTGGAGATGCTGCTGGCAGAGCAGCAGACAGTGGATGGATATAAGAAGGAAAGCCAGGAATTTATCTGCACAAAATATAATTGGGATGATGTTCTGGAGCAGACGCTGGCTCTATATAAAAAAATGGAGTAATCGATGTGAAAAGATGGGTTGAAAAAATATTTCAATGCGGATGTTATGTGGTTTTTTTGCTGAACGTAGTATACTTGACGCTTTTAAGCATGTTCAGCACTAGCAGCATTGAGCTGAAAAGGGTAATTGCCGAGGGAGAGCCGGAGAGAGTGGAAAATTATAATTATTTTCTTCCTGATTCTCCCTGGAAGCATTTGCTGGCATGCGGCGTGCTTTTGATTGTTTTATGCGCGGCATCTTATTTTTGGAACAGCAGGAAACGGAAAATAAGCCTGCAATGGCTTTGCATCCCGTTTTTTATATTTTGCGTTTTTTTTATTATCCAGGCAGATTTATATCCCATCAGCGATTCCAATAAGATTCTTACGGTTGCAAGGCAGATCAGGGAACATAATTATGTACAATTTGCGACGGAGGGCTATATGCACCGTTATCCTGACCAGACGGGGATCGTGCTTATCTATTATTGGATACATGGGATATTCGGTGAAAAGGATTATCTGGCGATCCAAATATGGAATGCTATATGTTTGGCAGGGACATATTTTTGTATGGGACGGATCGCTTTCCTGCTATGGGGGGATAAAGATAAGAACGTCCAGGACATGACATTGCTTTTTTGTATCGCGTTCTTCCCTATGACGCTATATGTAACTTTAGTTTATGGGATGATTCCGGGGCTGGCATTCGGCGTGCTGGCATTCTACCTACAGTTAAAATATATGAAATCGGGCCGGTTTGCCTATGGGGCAGGCGCGGCGGCGGCGGTCAGCGTTGCGGTTGTGTGGAAAACAAATTCCTTAATTATGCTGGTTGCCATGTGCATTTTCTATGCATATGATTTCATCACGGGGGACAAGGACAGAAAGAAAAAATCGTTGGCAGCCATATTGCTGATGTTTCTGTTATATGCCGTAAGTTCATGGGCGGTGAATTGGACGGCAGAGAAGCTGACAGGTATAGAGGTGTCGGAAGGAATGCCCAAAACGGCATGGATCGGCATGGGGCTTCAGGAAGCGGCGTGCGCTCCCGGGGTATATAATGGTTACAGCGTAGGTACTTATGAAGAAAATAACTACGATTATGACAGGACAAATGCTGCGGCAAAAGAAGAAATCAAAAGCAGGCTGGCGCTGTTTTGGGATGACAGGAGCTATGGCGTGGACTTTTTTGGGAGAAAAAACGCGGCGCAATGGAATGACCCTTCTTTCAGTTCATTGGCGGTAATCGATGGAAGGGAAGAAGGAGGCGCAATCAACTTGGATAATCTCTGCCATGGCCCGTTAAAAGACATGGCGGCCGGTATTGCAAATTATTTGCATACCATTATTTTGGCAGGGGTTTGCTTTTATTTGTTATTTTATAGGAACAATAAGAAAAAAGGGGAACTGCTGCTGGGAATTGCTGTAGTGGGAGGATTTCTGTTCCATATGTTCTGGGAAGCGAAACCGCAGTATACGCTGCCTTATTTTGTGTTGCTGCTTCCTTATTGCGCCGCAGGGTATTCAGGCATGGTACAGAAGATGCTGGTTTTGTGGAAGGAAAGAAAGCGAAACGCCGAAAAAACAAAAGAAAGATGTCTGACGGCGGTTATAGGCATAGGAATAACAGTCGCGTTTATTGGCATCATATCTTTATTATCAGATTTCAGAATTATTTCTTATACGGTAAATATCCGGAATGAACAGGAACGTTTGCTGCAGTATGAGGAAGCAGTGAAAGAGAGACTGACAGAATATGAAGAAAGACAGGAGTAAGATAAATGGCAAGAAGAACGTTGTATGGAACCGTGATCGTAACTTACCGCTGCAATGCCCGCTGCAATATGTGTGATTGCTTTAAAGACCCGACCAGGCCGGAAGAGGAAATCACCCTGGAGGATATAAAAAAACTTCCGGAGATGGCATTTACCAATATAACAGGCGGCGAACCCTTTGTAAGGCAGGATATTCCCGATATTGTGCGGGAACTGTATAAAAAATCAGACCGTATCGTCATATCCACCAATGGGTATTTTACGGACAGAATTATCGCCTTATGCAAAGAATTCCCGAAAGTGGGAATCCGCATCAGCATCGAAGGGCTTCAGGAAACAAATGATGCAATCCGCGGCATTCCCGACGGATTTAACAGGGGATACCAGACGTTGAAGACATTGGTGGGAATGAAGCATCCCGACGTGGGCTTTGGAATGACTGTGCAGGATATGAACTGTGAGGATCTGGTTCCTTTATATAATATTGCGAATGATATGGGGATGGAGTTTGCGACGGCTACGCTGCACAATTCGTTTTATTTCAGGAAGACGGACAATCGTATCAATGATAAACGGAAAGTGGCTGAAAATTTTGAAAAGCTGATTAATGAGCTTCTGAAAAGCAAATCGCCGAAAAAGTGGTTCCGGGCATATTTTAACCATGGGCTGATCAATTATATTTATGGCAATCCGCGTTTATTGCCGTGCGACATGTCGAGGAACGCCTTTTTCATAGATCCTTTCTGCGATGTGATTCCTTGCAACGGAATGGAAAAGAAGGCAGTAATGGGAAATTTGCGCAACCAGTCGTGGGACGAGCTTTGGAATTCCCGGCAGGCGCAGACGGTAAGGGAATGTACGAAGAAATGCGACAGGAACTGCTGGATGATCGGAAGCGCTTCCCCGGCAATGCATAAGTATATCTGGGTTCCGGCATGGTGGGTAGTAAAGCATAAATTCCTGAAGGGCAATCAATATAGCCTGTCGGAAAATCGCTTTATCCATGAGGACCCTCCAAAGGAGAAATAGATGATATGAAGATACTGATTGTCAATAAATTCCTTTATCCCAACGGCGGCTCGGAAACCTATATTTTTAAGTTGGGGGAGCAGTTGCAGCGCATGGGGCATGAAGTCCAGTATTTCGGTATGGAACATGAAGGAAGGATCGTTGGGAACCAGGCGGAAAGCTATACGGAAGATATGGATTTCCATACGGGGAAGCTAAAAAAAGTATTATATCCGTTTAAGATTATATATTCGTTGGAAGCGAGGAAGAAAATACGTCCTGTCCTGGAACAGTTTGGGCCGGATATCGTGCATCTGAATAATTTTAACTTTCAGCTGACACCGTCCATACTGTATGAGATCAGGGCATATGAAAAAAAGTCAGGAAAACGGGTGAAAATTGTATATACGGCTCATGACAGCCAGCTGGTATGTCCGAATCATTTGATGCAGAATCCCATTACCGGGAAATGCTGCAGCCAATGCATGGAAGGCGGGCTGATATGCTGCACGAAAAATCGATGCATCCATGGCTCCGCAGTGAAAAGCATGTTGGGAACTATGGAGGGGTTGATCTATAAGAAGTTAAGGGCTTATGCAAAGATTGACGTGATCATATGCCCGAGCCGTTTTATAAAGGAAAAACTGGATACGGATGCTGTTTTAAGGCAAAGAACAGTGGTAATGCATAATTTTGTGGATAGGATAGAAATGCATGACTATCGGAAAGAGGATTATGTCCTATACTTTGGAAGATATTCCCTGGAAAAGGGGATTGCTACTTTGATCAAAGTATGCAATGCATTGCCGCATATCCCGTTTCGATTTGCCGGGACAGGGCCTATGGAAGAACAGGTGCGTTCCTGCAAGAATGCAGAAACATTAGGGTTTTTGGAAGGCAGGAGTTTGGCTGAGGCAATCGCGAAGGCAAGGTTTACTGTTTTTCCGTCGGAATGCTATGAGAATTGCCCGTTTACGGTAATGGAATCGCTTATTTACGGTACCCCGGTGATTGGCTCCGATCTGGGAGGAATCCCGGAGCTGCTTGAAGAAGGGAAAACGGGAGAGTTGTTTGAAAGCGGAAATTCGAAAGAGCTGACAGAAAAAATAGAATCTCTTTGGAAGGAACCTGAAAGACTGCAAAGATATACCGAAGCATGTAAAAGTGTACACTTTGATTCTTTGCAGGAATATTGCCATAAATTGCTGGATCTATATAAAAAATAGCGGCATCGGGACAGGAAAAGAGATACAGAGGTAGGAGAGTGAAAGAGAAGATTAAAGAAATTTTGTCCAATATTGTTTATTGGATGTACCAGAAACATATTTTAAAGAATCATATCAGGGTGCAGTCGGTGGATGAAACGATTGAAGAACTGGTCCATACGGATAAAAGCCTGGTTCGGTTTGGGGACGGCGAGATTATTGTCTTAAAGGGAAGCAGTATCAAGCTCCAGCAGACAACGGAAGAAATTTCTGACGGTTTGAAAAGAATCATCGCCTACCCTTATGACGGCTTAATGGTATCGCTGCAGGGAATTTTTGACGGGGTGGAGGATTACCAGGAGCAAAGCCGCAAATTCTGGAAAGAGCATTTGTTTTTCTGCCGTAAAGTTTATAAAAAATATTGCAATCCGAAAAGGATTTACGCCAATACTTCTTTTTCGAGATTTTATTATGTGTTTGAGGATAAGGAGCCATGTAAAGGCTGGATTGAAAAAATAAAGCAGATCTGGAAAGGGAAAGATCTTGTAGTGGTGGAGGGAACGAAAACCCATAACGGAGTAGGGAACGATCTGTTTGAATCGGCAAAAAGCGTGGAAAGAATTATCTGCCCGTCCAGCAATGCTATGCGGGTTTTTGGCGATATTGTGCAGGCATGTATGTCTTATCCAAAGGACAGGTTGTTTCTGCTGTCGCTGGGAGTGACTGCAAAGTTTGTGGCAGAAGCCTTATTTTTGAAGGGATACCGCGTCATCGATATTGGCAATCTGGATATGGAATATGAATGGTTTCTCCATAAGAGCAAAAATAAAGCGCCGATACCAAAGCATGGGATAGAAGGGATAGAAGCGAACCGCGAAGCAGGATATACGGAATATTTGATACAAGTGAAGAAAAGAGTCGGCGTGGAATGATGAGGAGTGCATATGTTTGCAAAAGTAAATTATATTTTTTCAAGAAAAGATAAAATATTATTGGTTTTTCTGTTAATCGGGGTAGTTGCGGGAAGCTTTATGGAATTGCTGGGCGTATCGATATTTTCCCCCTTTATAGAAATTATTACGAACCCGGAAACGATCCGGCAGGAACCGTACTTAAATTATTTTTATGAAGCGTTCCGCTTTACGTCGGAAAAAGATTTCCTCATCGCATTGGCTGTTTTGATCATTGTCATTTATTTTGTTAAGAACATATATTTATCATTGGAAAAAAACTGGATGTACAAATTTTCCTATAACTTGCAGAGAAAACTGTCGGTCAGGCTGCTCACTGCCTACATGGAAGAACCATATTCGTTTCATTTGAATAAAAATATTGCCGTATTACAGAGAAGCCTTCAGGAAGACACGGATCTGTTCGCAAAAGGGATTATTCATCTCTTGGAGCTGTTTGCGGAGATGGCAGTTTGTATCGTGCTTGGCATTTACCTTTTCTTTGTCAGCCAGTCAATTACAGTAATCGTAGTGGGGCTTCTTCTGGTCTGCGTCGGCATATTTACAGGGATATCCAGGAAATTCTCGAAGAGCATAGGGAAAGAAAGCCAGGAATATAAAGGAAAGCTGTACCAATGGATGAACCAGGCATTGGGGGGCATAAAGGAAATAAAGATTTTGAACAGAGAGGCATATTTTGTGGAAGCATATGACGCATATTTTTCTAAGTATGTCAGAGGACTCCGCTTGAACCGCCTGATCGGGATGCTGCCTAAGCATGTTGTGGAAACGGTATGTATGACAGGGTTATTGCTGGCAATTATTATTAAGATGCTTTACGGGCAGAAAGATATCGCGGAATATATCCCCCAGCTGGCTGTGTTTGCGGTTGCCGCTTTTAAGCTGCTGCCTGCAGTTGGAAAAATCAATGAGCATCTAAGCTGTATCTTATATTCGGCTCCGTCCCTGGATTTGATTTACCATGATTTGAAAGATATCGATAACGAACAGAAGGAAGATAAAGGAGAAGCGCTGGATTGGAAGTTCCGTGACAGCATAACGATTTCAAAGGTGAAATATCATTATCCCGATGTGGAAGAAAACGTGATCGATGGAGCAAGTTTCCAAATAAAAAAAGGGCAGGCTGTTGCATTCGTAGGTACATCAGGAGCGGGCAAAACCACGATGGTAGATATTATTCTGGGATTATTATCGCCGCAGTATGGCAGAATAAAGGCGGACGACCTGGATATTAACAAGTATAAGAGTACATGGCAGAAGGAAATAGGCTATATCCCGCAGACCATATATTTATCGGATGACTCCATCCGCAACAATATTGCGTTTGGAATTGCCGAAAAGGAAATTGATGAGGCGGCCGTACTGGAGGCAGTAAAAAAGGCGCAGCTTTTGGATTTTGTGGAAAACCTTCCCGACGGGCTGGATACGTTTGTCGGTGACAGAGGGGTGAGGCTGTCGGGCGGGCAGCGGCAGCGTATCGGAATCGCAAGAGCCTTGTACCATGATCCGGAGATCCTCGTATTGGATGAAGCCACCTCCGCGTTGGATACGGAAACGGAGGAAGCGGTAATGGAATCGATCGACCAGCTGAAAGGCAGCAAAACAATGATCATTATTGCCCATAGGCTCACAACGATCAAGAATGCGGATGTGGTATACGAAGTCGGCGACGGCAAAGTGGTGCAAAAGGATAAAACAATATGAATAAGATAGTTTTTGTAGTGCCGGATATGGCCGGAGGCGGGACGGAAAAGGTGGTTACTTTACTGGCCAATGAATATGTCAGCAGGGGAATCGAGGTGGGCATTTTAACCTTTGCAGGAAATGAATATGCCTATCCCCTGGATGAGCGGGTAGAAAAATACAGCGCGGCAATGCCGTCGAACGGAAGCCTTATGGTGAGATTGAAACGCATTGCTTGTATGAGACGTTATTTCAGGAAGAACAGGGGCTGCAGGATTTTCTCCTTCAGTACCATCGGAACCGGCTTCGTTGTACTGGCAACCTTGTTTATGGGACGCAATATGCTGGTGGCGGAACGGACGGATCCGCAGACATGCGACCATAAGCCGTACCGTAATTTTTTTTATGGCTTTGCAAAAAAATTAGTCTGCCAGACTCCGGACGGAGTAAAATGTTTCCCCAAAAATCTTCAAAAAAAGGCATGCGTGATCGGCAATCCGGTTTCCGATGGATTGGCAGAAGTGTATACTGGAACGAGAAAAAAAGAGATTGTCACGGTGGGAAGGCTGCATCCAGTAAAAAACCAGCGTATGCTTCTGGAAGCATTTTCGCTATTTGAAAGACAGTTTAAAGACTATACGCTTCATTTTTTTGGGAAGGGATCCTTGGAAGGAGAACTCAAGGAACATGCAGGAAAGCTGGGAATAAAGGAGAAAGTAATATTCCATGGTTTTTCGGATAGAGTGGATCTGGATATTTGTAAAAGCAGCATGTTTGTTCTTTCCTCGAATTATGAAGGAGTCTCCAATTCTATGGTAGAAGCATTGGCGTTGGGGCTGCCGGTCATTGCTACCGACTGTCCGATCGGAGGGTGCCGCATGTATATAGAGCCGGAAGTAAACGGACTGCTGGTGCCGGTAGGAGATGCGAAGGCATTGGCGGATGCGATGTGCCGTTTGGCCGGGAACCAGGAGCTGGCCGAACGGATGTCACGAAACGCGGCAAAGGTCCGAACGGAATATTCCATTGGAAAAATTGCTGATCTTATGCTGCAGGCAGCGGGAGGAATGGAAAAGATATGAAAATCATGTATATGTCCCACAGATATCATACGAACCAGAATGCGATTGTAAAGGGATGGAAAGAACATGGGGACGAGGTGTTATTCTGCAGCCAGTATGCGGGCAAAATAGAAGATTATACGTATACCAGGCCGGTTATCGTGGGTTATTCGCCAGTATACCGTTTGATCGACTATATTTATGTGCATATTCTGGCAAGGAAAAACCCGGCGGCCGTGGATCTGAAAGTGAAGTGCGGATTTCCGCCGGTACGCAAGCTGGCGAAGATCATGAGGGACTTCCGGCCGGATATCGTTATTATGCGGGAGCGTTCCCTTTATTCTGTCTGCACGAACGCCTTATGCAGACATTACCATATACCGGCATGCTTGTATATGATGAATCCGGTATGGGGGGAAGCGCCCAAGCAGGATATCCCTCATAAGATCATAAGAAAACTGACTCCGCGCTATAGGCTGACCCCTTCCATGATCGTAGGAATAGAAAAGAAAGGAAAAGTAAGGGATAAAAATGCTTTTTATGCCCCTTATCTTATGGAACCGCAAATATCCCCTGACGAAAAGGAATATTTCCAGGGGGGGAAGATCAATATCCTGGCAATAGGGAAGTATCAGGAAAGAAAAAACCACTTTTTGATGATACGGGCAGTAGAGGCATTGCTGGACCGATACCCGGATATTCATTTGGATATAGCGGGGGAAATGTCCAATGACTTCCATAGAGAGTATTACGGACGCGTGAATAAATATATCAAAGAACATGGGCTGGAGCATGTGGTGACTCTTTATACGAACTTGGACCAGAAAGAAATGAGGGAAGAATATAAAAAGGCGGATCTGTTTGTGATCCCGAGTACAGGAGAGCCAGGGGCTGTCAGCCATTTGGAGGCGATGGCGTTTTCCGTTCCGGCAATCGGAGGAACGGATAATGGGACGGCGAGCTATATTGTCCCAGGAGAGACGGGTTATATTTTCCAAGATAAAAGCGTAGAGGATCTGGCAGAAAAAATGGAGCGGGTCATAGAAAATAAAGAAAAATTAAGAGAGATGGGGAAAAAGGCATATGAGCATGTAAAGAAGGAATTTCAGTTCGAGAAATATTACCATAGCGTCATGCAGGTGCTGGCGAGGTATGAAAGGCAGCCGCAGTAAATGGCGGAGAACGGGAAAATGTAAGTCAGGAGAAACGGGATGGCAGAAATCACAATACTTACACCGGCTTATAATAGAAAAAATACGCTGGGGAAGCTTTATAGCAGTCTTTTAAAACAGACGGAGAAGGATTTTAGATGGCTTATCGTCGATGATGGCAGCACGGACGGGACGGAAGAACTGGTAGAAAAGTGGAAGAGGGAAAAGAAAATAGACATTTTTTACCAAAGGCAGGAGAACGGAGGAAAGCACAGGGCGCTGAATGCGGGAATAAAAGAGATAACGGACCGCTTGACGTTTATCGTGGACAGCGATGATTATCTTCCTGAAGACAGCATCCGGATTATTCTGGAATACCATGGCAGATATGCGGATACTCCCGGGATATGCGGGTATAGTTTCCTGCGGTTCTACAGTGATGGAAAGGTAAATACCGCTTATTTTCCCAAAAACGAGGAAATCAACACTTTTTTGCAAGTGAGGATTAACGGAGGCATAGGAGGGGACAAGGCGGAGGTCTTTTTTACGGATGTGCTAAAGCAATATCCTTTTCCCGAGTTTCCAGGGGAAAAGTTTTTGCCGGAAGATATTGTATGGATGCGGATGTCAGAAAAATACCGCATGGTCCATATAAACGAATGCGTTTATATCTGTGATTACCTGGAGGGGGGATTGACAAAAAGCGGCCGCCGGATGAAAGCCCGTTCTCCCAAAGGCATGATGCTCCGCTCAAAGATTTATCTAGAAAATGAGGAGGTTTGTTTCAAGGTAAAAATAAAGATGCAGGTCTTATACATTATTTATTCCCGCTTCGCCGGAATCAGCTGGAAGGAAGCGGCAGAGGGGCTTTCGAAGAAGGGACTGTTCTGTTTATTGTATTTTCCATCTATTATCATACAGAAAAAATGGGAAAGCGGGATGAAACGGTAAGCTTTATGCGGATACCGTTTCATTTTCTTTTATCTGGCAGAACAGATCCCGGCCCGTGAGGATGATAAGAACCAGATAGAAGACAGAAACAAGCCATAAGGGAACAATTTCTGATTTTAAAAGATACGGGGTGTATGCAATCAAAGATACCATCTGAAAGCCGATGGTCATCCATATTTTTTTCATACGGTGGAAGCCGTAAATAATGGAAATCAGGTCTATCATATAGCCATAACGTTCATGCATATGGGGCAAGGTATAGACGGTGACGGACACGGAAAAAAGAGCCAGCGTTATGATAAAAGAAGAAGTCAGGCGGAACTTTTTCTTGTATATATAATAAGCGGTACAGCCAAGGAAGGCGACCGTCAAAAAGGTGCCGGCACCGCTGAGGTATTTCGTGATTTCGTTGGATTCTATTAAGGCGTAAATATTGGGATAGCTCATAGTAAGGTCGGAATAAAAATCGGTAAGACCGGCATAGACGCCGATCAGGCTTCCAAAACTTCTCCCCAGAAACCGCATGGGAAGGATGCTTAAAAAATAAACGAAGGGAATGAGCAGAAAGTGTATCGTTTTCACCCGGTCTTTCAGCCACATAATAAGCAGGAACGGGAGAAAGAAAACGGCCTGAAGTTTAAAACTGAAAGCGATGCCCATAAAAAGCAGTGAATGGCCGCTTTTCCCGTTTAAAATAAAATAAAAGGACATCAATACAAAGAAAATATAAATGGAATCGCACTGGCTCCATGCGGCGCTGTTCAGGAATACAGTGGGAGCGAGCAGAACCGCGCTGAAGGCAAAAATTGCTTTGTTTTTATTGCCTGTGAGACGGAGTATGGTAAAAAATACGGCAAAAGAACATAAATAATCGAAAATAACAGAAACAAGCTTGATAAAATACATGTCGCTGAAATTGGTATGGGTCTGGCAGATGATATAGAGAATATACAAGTAGGGAGAGTTATAGTTGCTGCCGAAATCCTGCCCGAGGATATGAATGGTGCCGTTCTGGCGCATTGCAGTGGTCCATTCCGTCAGGCTTCCCGTCCAGTCGCCGGATTCAATATGGCGGAGCGAGAAACGAATGGCAAACCCCAGGGCCATAATGCAGAAAATGAATATACAATCAACGATTTCAAAGGAAACATTCCGTATTTGCACTTTTTTAGTAAGAACGGAATCCATTTTTATTTTTATCTTATCTTTCATAATAAACGCTCCTGACAATAAACAAATGATAAATAAATCATACCTCATGGCTCCGATAGTGTGCAAGTTTTTTTTGCCCCAATAAGGGTTTCAAAACAGAAAGCAGGGCAAGGAAGGTAATAAGTTCCGATAAACGCCAATACCAGGGTTCCGAAAAATGCACGGTGATCTGACCGCTATAAGGAGCATGGAATAAGATCCTGATTTTGTGGTTCGTTCCGGGTACAAGCGATATCGCGTCCGAGTCGGAACAACTGCCCAGGGAATAGCCGGTATAATACAGCAGCGGTATTTCAATATATTCTCCAGTCCCGCTGCTTTCACAGGACAGAGTGACGGAAGTGCCGGACTGTTCGTAGGAGGATATGGTTACATTGGAGGAAAAGACCGGTTCTTTGGGCTGTGAGGATAATTCCGCCCAATCGGTATCAATAGGCAGATAGTCGTTCCGGCCCATGCGGGGCATATCGGCGTTTTCCGGGTTCCAGCACTGGAACTTGGAAGAGGAGTAAATAAATCCTTCCATCATGTTTCCATGCTGGAATAATGAGAGGAGAAGGATCAAGCAGCAAAAAGCATAAGCGAGTTCTTTTTTGTAATCCAGCAGGAAGCGGAAGGAGAGGCAAAAAAGTACGGTTGCCAGCAACGAAAATATAGTAAGGAAGCGGTAGGGGAACTGGAGGTTCCATATCATCATGGAGGGAATATGGCCAAGCTTCTGTAAAAGGGAATAAGGGAAATAGCAGGAACAAAACCAAACCGAAATAAAACATAAAAAACCGAAGAAGAGGGAAAGTTTTCTCCCAAAAGGAGGAGTACTGAAATTATGGTTGATATATAGTATACAAAATACAATAATGACGAGCAGAAAAGGAAAACCTAATACATAAAGGTAAGAATTAAGGGTGATGCCGGAAGCATCGACCCGGTGGAACGGAATAAGGGAGAGAAGGGAAGAACCTGTTAAACCGGAAGCCTGGACGGAACCATTGGGGAGATAAGCTGCTTCCGGATTATTGATCGCATATTTTCCTGTAACCATATAAGTGATAAACGGAACAAGGAACCAGGCGTTCAGGCAAAGAGTTCCGAGAGCCGCTTTACATAAATCAAAAAACCGGGATTTAGAAAAAGTGCGTTTCCACAGGATAAGGCATACAAGAATAATAAACATGCCTGTCATTTCACAGGAAAGTATGTGGCATTGAATGATTCCGCTTAGGCCTAAGGCCAGGGGAAGCCAATTGTTTTTACGCTGAGGATTTTGATTCGTATCCAGATAGATCTTCCATAATCCATAAAATACAAGAGGGAGGAACGTCATGGCAGTGAACTCCCCTAATGCAGCGCGGATATAGAGTATGCTGATCCGGTATGGGGATAAAGTATACAGGAAGGCAGCAGCTAATCCGATTTTTTCATTTTTGAAAGTTTTGCTGAAACAAAAATAGGAAAGAAGAACCGTAAATAAATGAATGCCGATGATATATATTTTGTATGCTGTTTGCAGCGGAATGCCAATAGTGCATAAAAATGCAGGAAAATACAAAAACAAATCGCCATAAAAAATGGAGACAGGATATCCATAGCCTTGCATGCAGTTGGTAAGGATACGAACAGGAAACTGATGGTCATTCAATATGGCTGTTTTTATTCCATAAATTCTGCGTAAATGAAAACGCATGTCTGAGGTTTCAAACAAATAATCATTAAACAGCGGGTAAGAGGCAAAAAGGACAGTAATCACAAATATCAATATTTTATTTTTATTTTTACGCATCCAAGGAAATATGCCTTTGCAGAAGACAGGTATATTGATCAGAAGGAGGAAAAACAATAATGCTGCAAAAATGAGGCATCGGCCGGAATAGGTTTCCTGAATATGGATGGAATACACGGAAAGAAAACCTATGCCGGAAAAAGTAGCTTTGGCAGTAAAATCGGATACTGGCTGCAGAACCCATATTTTTAAAGAAGCGTTATGTTGGGAAGCAGATAAAGGTATGCTGTAATTTCCAAGGAAGATGCCTTCGATTGTATTCTGGTCTACGATATGGAAAGTACTGCCGTCTTCGCTGGCACTATAGGACAATTCAACAGAATAAATACCCGGTGTTAGACGGGCAGCAGGAGATGTCCCGAAAAAACCGGACATATTGCTCATTGAGCCGTCGATATAAAGGGCTTCCAGATCCTGATTTTTTTCTCCGATCGTACTTAGCAAGTCTGTGTATGGGTAATTATAACTTGTCAATGGCATAAAAACCAATAATAATATTGCCGCTAATAAGAATACGATTTCGGCAATGAGGATAAAACGCCGTTTTCCCAATGTATTTTTCAATGTATGCATGAGCCAGCCCCCCGGATAAATGAAAAGTATAAAATATCTGTTGTCCAGATTAGATATTACGTTAAGGATTATAACATACATCGCCCGCTTTAATCAAAGAAAAGATTGCATCATATAGGGTTTTCCACTATAATATGTGAAGAAAGAAAGGGGGGGCATTGTTATGGTAAGCAGCAGAATGAAAAACGGAATAAAAAAATTAGTACATATATGCAGCGGCGTTATTTTGGTATATTTATTATTGACAAGTACTTTATCCACTTGTATCCGTGGAACGAGCGCTGGCAGCGGAAAGCATACTTTTTACGTGAAGGATTATCCGGTGTTGCATCTGGCTGCTGTTTTTATCCTGATGGGCGTGATCTATTGGATCAAGAATAGAAAACCGATGCGCAGGGAATATGATAAGGCAATATGGCTGGTGGTCGGTATATGGGGAATAGCGGCTTCTCTATGGGTAGTGCTCTATATGGAGCAACCCACCAATGATGCGGCAAATGTACTGCTGGCGGCCAGGCAGATGCGGCAATATAATTTTTCTTCCTTTGCCGGAGGATATTTAAGGAACTGGCCGGGGAACCAGTTTCTTGCACTATTTTTTTATCTCTTATCTTTTTTAATCGGGATTGATAATTATATTGTATTGCGGATGCTGAATGTAGCGGCAATGATGGTAATTTTTATAACTTTTTATAAAATAATAGGTGAATTATGGGGAAAGGGGAGAAGAACTGCATTTTGGTCAGTTATATTTTGTTGCTGCTTTATTCCTGCCCTTTTGTATACCACGCTTATTTACGGGGACATTTACGGACTGTGCCTGGCTGTTATTGCTTTGTACGGGCAGCTTAAATTTTTTACTGAAAATAAGTATAGATGGATGGCATTTTCGGTTCTTTCTATTTCTTTGGCAGTACAGCTGAAAATGAACTGTATGATTATATGGATCGCGATGGCCGGGATATCAATCTATGAGGCATTGCTGAAGAACTGTTGGAAAAAGATGGCATTATATTTGGCGGCTTTGCTGGTAGGAATGGCCGGGGTGCGGATAGGCGGCGACGTTCTTTTGAGGCATATTACAGGGATGGAGAAGGCGGAGGGAGTTCCGGCGGAAGCATGGATCGCCATGGGTTTACAGGAGGGGGAGAAAGCGGCGGGAACTTTTAACGGCTATAATATTGAAACTTATATAAATAATGGTTCAGACAGTCAAAAGACAAGAGAGGAGGCGCGGAAAAGCATAGCGGAATCTTTGCAGAAGTTCAAAGATAACCCGGAATATGCAGTAGATTTTTTTGTAAGGAAAGCAGCGGCTCAATGGAATAATCCGGATTGCTGGACATTGGATAATGGGTTGGAAGGACAGATTGGCGCGTCGCATATAAAAAATAGTATATTGGCGGGGAGGGGTAAAGATTTTATTAAGGGTTTCCTCAATATATTTCAGGTATGGATATTGCTGGGCGCAGTCTGCTTTATCGTGATGGAGAAGGACAAATCGGATTATGAATGGATTTTTTTATTTGTTTTTCTGGGTGGTTTCTTTTTTCATCTGTTTTGGGAAGCAGGGGCGAGATATGCTTTTCCCTATTACATGCTGCTTATGCCGTATAGTGTCAGAGGGCTTTTTTTATTGGAAGGAAAATTGGAGGGGATAATGGAAAAGACATGGAAGGAGACGGTTCCCTCGAAAAGATGCCGCGTGCTGGGCGGCTGTCTGCTGGCGTTTGTGCTGGCAGCCATTGTGCCTTGGCTGAATGTTTTCGGCAAAGTAGTTTTTGTTGCAAAAGAGAAGGAGATAGGGGTTCCTGTTCATGTAGAAGACGGATATTATACGATATCGCCCAAAGGGGACCATAATTTGCATTTGATTGAGGCAGATGGGAATGTTATGCTGATGAAGGATGAAAAGGAACAAATTGTCAGTCTGTACCGCATGTATGAAAACCATGTGATACGTTTTATGTCCTCCCAGAACTCATTGGAACTGGCAGGAGGGGAGGATGTGGCTGCTGCGGGTTATGATAATCCATTTGAATGGCGTCTGGAACCGGCCGGGGAAAGCGGCGCATATTATATTTTGCTGGATGGCCAGACAGCTTTGGCCTACAATTTGGAAGACTGGTCCGTAAAGTTAAAAGAGTTTGAGGACGGGGACGAAATGCAGGTTTGGCGGCTTGAAAAGGAGAAAAAGAGGCATACATATTGAGAATCAATAAAGGATAAAAATAGAGAGGAAAACAAAAGTATGATGAAACAAAAGCTTGCGGGTATAATAAGGTGGATGACATATATATGCAGCGGAGGAATCCTGGCGTATCTGCTGCTGGTGAATGTATTATCGACCTGTGTGTACGGGGCGGATGCCAATGGGAATTCGCATGTATTTTATTTAAGGGACTATCCAATCGTACATCTGGTTTCTGTTGTTGTTTTGCTGGGAATTATTTATTGGCTGAAAGATAAGGAATTGCTGAAAAGGGACTATGGCAGGGCAGCGTGGCTTGTTGCGGCCGCATGGGGGGCGCTGGCTTTGGCGTGGGTATTGCTGTATATGAAGTCGCCAAGATATGATCCTGAGAATGTATTGATAGGGGCGAGGCAAATGAGACAATACAATTTCACTTCCTTTGTTCGGGGGGGGGGTATTTAAACAGCTGGTCCAGTAACCAGAGCCTGGCGTTGTTTTTCTATTTTTTGTCCTTTTTATTTGGAATCGATAACTATATTGCATGGAGAATGCTGAATGTAGTGTCGGTGATGGTTATTTTTGTTATAGTCTACAAAATGGTAGGGGAATTATGGGGGAAGGGAAAGAGGGCAGCGTTTTATTCAGTGTTTTTTTGTGCATGCTTTCTTCCTATGTTTTTGTATACAACGTTTATTTACGGGGATATTTATGGTTTATGCCTGTCTGTAGCGGCAGTTTATTGCCAACTAAAATATTTTTCTGATAGAAAATATAGATGGATGCTTGTTTCTGTTATATGCATTTCCTTGGCGGTACAGTTAAAAATGAATTATTTAATTGTAGCGGTTGCCATGGCAGGGCTCATTGTATATGATCTTTTTTTGCACCAGTATTGGAAAAAAGCTATAATATATATGGCAATATTTATTATAGGGATTGCAGGAATCCGTGAAGGAACGGATGCATTATTGGAAAATATTGTCGGAATGGAAAAGGCGGAAGGGGTACCGAAAGAGGCATGGATCGCCATGGGACTGCAAGACGGAACAAGGGCGGCAGGAAATTATAACGGATATAATCTCAAGGTTTATACGGAAAATGAGTATGATACTTCCCGGGCAAGGGAAGAATCGATAGAGAGTATAAAGAAATCAATCAGGAAATTTAAAAATAATCCCGGATATGCGGTTAATTTTTTTGCAAAAAAGATAGCAAGCCAGTGGAATAATCCGGACAGCATGATATTAAGCAATGCAACAGAGGAATGGGACGAGCTGTCCTGGCTGGTAAACAGCGTGGAAGCCGGGGGGTTAAGATCCGTGTTACGTTTTTTTTCAGACATCTTCCAGGTATGGATATTGCTGGGCATTCTTTGCTATATCGTATGGGAAAAAAACAAATCGGATTATGAATGGGTTTTCTTATTGATTTTCCTGGGCGGCTTTGCTTTTCATCTGTTCTGGGAGGCGGGGAGCCGTTATGCATTTCCGTATTATTTTTTGATGATCCCTTATAGCTGCAGTGGCTTGTTTTTGCTGGAACAGAAGATGGAAAAAGCAGTAAAAGGCAGGATAAAAGGGAAAATGCCGGGCAGTAAATACTGGCTGGCCGGTATCGGCCTGTTAATAGCTGTTATAGCAGTATTGCCATATTCGGGAATATTTGATAAAGTGGTAATTGTTTTAGAAGAGGAAGAAAAGAAGCAACAGGCCGGCATTGAGAATGGATATTATACCATATCGCCCGCAGGGGATGGCGGATTGTATTTAACTGAAATGGGAGAAGATATTATTCTGATGCATGGCGATGATACCGTGCAGATAGTCAGCCTCTATAAATTATATGAAAACCAGGTGATACGTTTTATGCCTTCCCAAAACACTTTAGAATTGGCAGGAGGGGAGGATGTGCATCCGGCTAATCCGGAGAATTCGTTTGAATGGAGACTGCAGCCGACAGGAAATAATAAATATTATATTTTAGTAGATGATAAAACAGCGCTGAGTTATAGCCTGGAGGACTGGTCCGTAAGGCTGAAGGAATTTCAGGAAGGAGATACGATGCAGATTTGGACAGTTGACAGAAAAGGAGGACGGGACATTGAAAGGTAATATATTATATGTTGTGATTCCTTGCTATAACGAAGAAGAGGTGTTATTGGAGACGGCGGAACGTTTAAAAAGGAAGATGCGTTGTTTAATGGAAACGGAAAAGATCGGGGCGGAGAGCAAGGTCGTTTTTGTAAATGACGGCTCTAAAGACAGCACCTGGGAGCTGATCCGGAAACTGTACGAGAGCGACCATTTATACGGCGGGATCAACCTGACCCGCAACAGGGGGCACCAGAATGCGCTTCTGGCGGGACTGATGACGGTAAAGGAATATGCGGATATGGTGATTTCCATGGATGCTGACTTGCAGGATGATATCGATGCCATGGATGATATGATAGAGAAGTACCGGAACGGTATCGATATCGTTTATGGCGTGCGGAGCAGCCGGGCGAAAGATACTTTTTTTAAAAAGGCATCTGCGGAAACTTTTTATAAAGTCATGAAGTTCCTGGGCGCGGATACAGTATTTAACCATGCGGATTACCGGCTGATGAGCAAACGCGCGATTGAAGGGCTGGCGGAGTTTAAGGAAGTGAATTTATTCTTAAGGGGAATTATCCCCATGATCGGCTATCCGTCGGATTTTGTTTATTATGAAAGGGGAGAGCGGTTTGCCGGGGAGAGCAAATATCCGTTAAAGAAAATGCTTTCTTTTGCGGTGGAGGGAATTACCTCGCTGAGTATCAAGCCTGTCCGGCTGATTACGATTTTGGGATTTTTCATATTTTTCGTAAGTATTATTATGCTGGTTTATAGCTTTATCAGACATTTTGCAGGAGCGACGATCGTAGGATGGACAACCCTTATGGTATCCGTGTGGGCGATCGGGGGATTGATTTTATTGTCGCTTGGGATCGTAGGAGAATATGTCGGCAAGATTTATCTGGAAACGAAAGAACGCCCGAGGTTCCTGGTAGAACAATTCCTGCATGTTACAGAAGAGGAAAAACAGGAGACGGACAAATGACGAAGAGGAGATGGTTGGTCTTACTAATTGCAGAAATAGTATTATTGTCTGCAGCAATCTTATGGTCAGTGAATCATTTTCAGAAAAACAGAATGGTATACAGCTATGGGCAGGATGCTTTTTGGCGCATGGCAGGAGAAGAGGGGGAAGGATTTTATGCGGATGCCAGCGAGAATAATTTCAAAGATATCCTGATCGGCCTTTCTGGCATTGAACTCCCCGGCGGAAGTTACCTGGTGGACGTGAAGTATTGGTCAAGAGGAATCACTCATCTGGAAGTGTATTATGAGCATGGAAGAAATGAGTATGACCTGAGCGGGAACATCATGCTGAACGGCGTGGAAAACCAGAAAAAGCTGAATATTATGGTGGATGGGGAAGAAGGCCCGTTTTGCATTACAGGACGCCTGAACAGCGAGTGCGTGGGAGGGGATTACCTGCTTTTTTCAGAAGTTACCATAAGCAGGACTTTTATATCTTATCAGCTGGGTATTTTCCGTTTGCTTTTAGGCATGCTTCTGGCGGATATCGTCCTATATCTGTTCAGCAAAAGAAAGAAACTTGCTGTTTCGCCTGAAAAAAGGGAAGTAATGGCAGGCATCGCGGCGATCGTTTTTATAGCCACATTGCCGCTTATGGCCAGCTATTTATTTAACCAGCAGGATCTGATATTCCATTTGAACAGGATAGAGGGAGTCAAAGAAGGATTGCTGGAAGCAAAAGATTTTCCGGTAAGAATACAGCCGCAGTGGCTCAACGGACATGGTTATCCGGTATCTATATTTTACGGTGATTTTTGGCTGTATTTTCCTGCCTTATTGCGGATTATCGGGATATCGGTACAAGATAGTTATAAAATATTTATTTTATTTGTGAACCTGGCAACTGCATGGTTATCGTATTTTTGTTTCCATAAAATGAGCGGGAATAGGAGGATAGGGCTGGCGGGAGCGGCAATCTATACCTTGAATTTATACCGTTTGACGAATATATATGTGAGGGCGGCATTGGGAGAGCTGACTGCCATGACGTTTTTCCCCCTTATTCTTTTTGGGCTGTGGCATATTTTGACGCAGGATCCGCAGGAAATAAAAAGGGATAAGGTCTGGATGCTGTTGTCTGCCGGTTATCTGGGAGTTCTGTTTTCCCATTTGATCAGCTGTGAAATGATTGGAATGCTGACGGTATTTATCTGCATTTTCCAAATTAAAAAAGTTTTTGTCAAAGAAAGGTTTTTCGCGCTTTTAAAAGCATTTTTAGGCATTGTGGCCGGCGGAGCATGGTATTGGCTGCCTTTGCTGGAATATATGCAGCTCGATTTTGTTGCCAGCAGGCTGGGTGAATTTAATGTTTACCGTCAAGAGGAAAGGGGAATATTCTGGACTCAGTTTTTCACGACACGTTATAATGTAAATGGGGAAAGCCTGGCGATTGCAAAAGGAATGGAAGGGGAGATGCCGCTTACCTTAGGGATCGCGTTTCTCATTATTCTGATGGCGGCAGTATATATAAGCTTGTGCCGCTGGAAAGAAATAGAGAGAAAAAAGGAATGGGTAATGGGCCTTTTGATGATGGCATTTTTTATGTGGATATGCACAAAAGATTTTCCGTTTGGCTGGCTTGGGCAAAAATTGGAGATATTGCAGCTTTTAATTGCCAGGCTCCAATACCCGTGGCGTTTTCTTGGCATTGTGGCTTTGCTGTGCGCTTGGATATTTGTTACTATTTTATCGGGAACGAATATAGAAAAACAATGGAAAAAGATGTTTTCTATCATAGTGTGCACGGTGCTGCTGCTTAACAGCATGGATTTTATGAGCCAGGTTATGTGCGATATAAAAATAAGCCGGATCTATGACGGAGGAGCGCTGCCTTCTTTTGGAGTGTCGGGAGGGGAATATTTGTATGAAGATTATGATTTGGAAGATTATGTAAACGAAATAACGGATGCTGGGGAAGGCGTTGCTGTATCCGAATGGGACAGAAGGGGAAATGAGGTCAGGCTTACAGCGGTCAATGTATCTGCAAAGGAGCAGACGCTGGAGCTTCCGGTAATTCGTTATGAGGGATACCGGGCCAGGGATATAAAGACAGGAGAGGAACTGGCGCTTGGCGATGGCAAATCCCACAGGGCGGTTCTGCATCTGCCGGGAGGGTATTCTGGAGAGATAAGGGTGAAATTTGCGGAACCGTGGTATTGGAGGGCGGCGGAGTTCGTTTCTCTGGCTAGCGCCGTGGCGGCGGTTTATATAATGATTTGTGATAAAAAGAAGCGGCAGGAAGAAGAGAGGGCGCTTGTAATAAAAGAAACGGAAGGAAATAGAAGAGAATTATGAAATTAGTAGTGGCGGGAACAGGGTATGTAGGTTTGGTGGCTGGAGTCTGCTTTGCCGAGGCTGGGCATGATGTTACTTGCGTTGATGTGGATGAGAAGAAAGTAAGGATGATGGAGTCGGGCGTTTCTCCTATCTATGAGGAGGGGCTGGAAGAGCTGATGAAAAAAAATAATGAGTCCGGCAGGCTTCATTATACGACGGATTATAAGAGCGCTTATAAGAATCCCGATGCTATTTTTATCGGGGTAGGAACGCCGGAGCAGCCTGATGGATCTGCTAATTTAAGCTATATTGCGACCGTGTCCAAGCAGATTGCGGAGTCTTTGGAAAAGGACTGCTTGGTAGTAGTAAAGTCTACGGTTCCGATAGGGACAAACGATAAGGTGGAGCAGTTTATTAAAGATTTTCTTGTAAACGATGTGAAGGTGGAGGTGGCCTCTAACCCGGAATTTTTAGCCCAGGGTTCGGCTGTTCATGATACTCTCCATGCGGCCAGGATTATTATCGGCACGGAAAGTAAAGAAGCAGAAGAAATGCTGATGAAGATATATGAGCCTTTTAAACTCCCTGTTGTGTCAGTCAGCCGCCGGAGCGCGGAAATGATCAAATATGCATGTAATGATTTCCTTGCCCTGAAAATTTCTTATATGAATGATATTGCAAACCTTTGCGAATTGGTGGGGGCGGATATTGAAGATGTGGCGAGAGGCATGAGTTTTGATGCCAGAATAGGGGCTAATTTTCTGAAGGCGGGTATCGGTTATGGAGGAAGCTGTTTTCCAAAGGATACGAAGGCTTTGAAATTCCTTGCGGAAAAAGCTGGTTATCATTTGGAAACGGTGGAAGCGGCAGTGGCTGTCAATACCAGGCAGAAAACAAGGCTGTTTCAGAAGGCCAGCGACAGGATGATCACGTTCCAGGGGCTGAAAACAGCGGTATTGGGCCTTGCGTTTAAACCAGGCACGGATGACTTGCGTGAAGCGCCTTCCATTGATAACGTGGAGCTTCTCCTTGAGAATGGGGCAGAAGTCTATGCATATGATCCGGTGGCTGCGGGCAATTTCAAGAAAAGATATCCGGCGGGGCCGTTGAAAAGAGGGAAGATTTACTATGTGCAAAAGCCGGAAGAAGCGTTAAAAGGGGCGAATATCTGTTTTATTTTTACGGAATGGCAGGAAATCAGAGTGATTCCGGCAAAGAGATATAAGGAATTGATGCAGACCCCTTTAGTATATGACGGAAGAAATATATATGATGTAAAAGAGATGAAAGAAAAAGGGATAGAGTATTACAGTATCGGCAGATAGCTTTACGGGGATATAAAATGATGAAAAACAAAGTGAAGGAATTGTCTTATTATCTTTTTTTTGGACTCATGGTTCTGGCAAAGGGGATGGGTCTGGACAGCGGTGTCCGCTTATATTATTTACTGAGCGCTGCGGCCTGTCTTTGTCTTGGGATAAAGCTTGTTCTTACGAAGTATAATATGAAGCAGGCAGGGGCTATGGCAGTATTATGCATTATAGCCTTTGTTTCCTATAGGAATTCGGGGAGGCTGGGGATTGTCCTGACCGTTCTTGCACTCATCGGTTTGAAAGATATGGATATAAAAAAGCTGTTTCGTATGGGGCTTGTTATTTATGGGTGTTCTTTTGCTTGGATGGTGGTTATGGCGAAGTGGGGCGTGATTCATAATCCTTTGGATGTACACAGGAAAGGCGGAGTGGAATTGATCCGCTGGGGAATGGGATACAGTACAGGGAATGTATTTCATGTGTCATATTTTATCCTGACAGTATTTTTATGCTATACATGGGGAAAACGATATGATATCAAGCGGATGTCGGCGCTGATGGCCGGGAATCTGGCGGTATTTTTATTTTCGCTCAGTTATACTGGGGTGATCGTGGTTACTTTTTTTCTGTTCTTATTTTTATATGCGGTAAGAAGAGGGAAACCGAGCCGGCTGGAACGGTTTCTGTTCTGGCTTCCGCTTCCCCTTTGTCTGGTTTTTTCTTTCGGAGGGCCGTTTATGTTAAATATTCCGCTGATGCAGAAGCTGGATGCCATGCTTCAGGCAAGGTTGTCTTTTTCAGCTTATTATTTGACAAACCAGCCTATCACGCTGTTTGGTGCGAAAATGAGAGACGTGCCTAATTTTTGGGTGATTATGGACAATGGCTATGTTTATATCTTTATGACTTTTGGGATTGTGGCGTTTATACTGTTTTGCATGGGATATGCGGTTCTAATTGCCCGATACAGCGGATTTTCGGGAACGGGAAGGAAAGAACGATTGCAGGAGATGAGTATTATTACTGCATTTCTGCTGTATGGAATTATGGAACAGTTTATTTCTAACGCATTTATGAATCTTTCATTACTTTTTTTGGGTGAACTGCTGTTTGGGGCAGAAGCCATGGGGAATGAGAATGAAGGAAAAGAGGATATGGAAAGCGCGTATGCCGGGAAACGATGCGCTGTAGAAGAGAGGGACGGAAAACTGGCAAAAGAGTTTGGAAACTGGCAATGGATATGCTGTGCGGGAATCGGTATCGCGGTTGCTGTTCTCTATTGGATATTTGTTCCGGCGAAAGAGTGTGTGAGGGTGCCGCTGGACGCCTTGCTTTATGTGGATGCATGGAGCGTGGAAGTGGAAGCGGGAAGGCTTGGGGGGCCTCTGGCAGATAACCCCGCAGGGGCAGATCCTGGCAGTGGAGAATGTACAAAGGAAGAGCTGCAAGAGTTGATGAATCAGTGCAGAGATGTGATAGAAAAGCCGGAAGCCATGAAAGAGGCGGTCCGGAAGGCTGGGTTAGAGGGGAAACTGTCGGCGGAAGAGGCGGCGGCAGCTATGGAGTATTCCCTTCCGATATCTGTACAAAGCAGCGAAATATATGACAGATTCCGCATTCGGCTGCTGAAGTTATATTGCAGAATCGAGGACGAAGAATATGCCCGGCTGATGGATCAGATTGTACGGAATGCTGGAAGGTCAGGGGGGACGGCGTATCAGGCTGCTGTTGGTTCCATCTATACGGAAAGAATTGAAAAAAGCGCAGGGAAAGACAGAATTGAGCATATGGGCAGCGAAAAGGAGTATTTAGTGGAGAAGGACGGAAATATAGTGACAATGGAGCATTTCCGGAACAGCGTATTTTATGGCATAGCGGGGATGGCTGCGGGGGTATTGCTGTGGAATGCGCCGGGTTGGCGGAGACAATGGAACCGTCTGTGGGAAACTGTACGAAAGGAATGTGGAAAGGATGAAAATAGCGATTGACTTGACTTCCTTGGCTGATAATTTTTCAGGGATGGAGAGGTATGCTATGAATATAGCCAAAGAATTGATAGAGATGGATATAAAACGGGAAAATAAGTATATTCTTTTATTTAAGCGGAAGATTCATCCCGAGTTCGAACAGTACCTGGAAATGGAAAATGTTGCTTTTAAAGTATGGCAGGGAAATAATAAGTTTTTGTTTGCACAGGTATGGATGCCATTTCATCTTTATAGTGTAAAGGCGGATGTTTTTTTATTTCTGGCATTTCAAAGTCCTGTGTTGTTCCGGCGCAAAGGAATTTATAATACGGTTCATGACCTGACGTGCTGGGACTGTCCGGAGACAATGAAAAAGCATATGGAGTGGTATTTTAAGCTTTCCATACGGAATGCACTATGGGTCAGCGAGAAAATCATTACGATATCTAAGTTTACGGGAAACCGCATTATAAAAAAATTTCATTACCGCAGGGATAAGCTGATTCTTGCCTATTGCGGGATTTCCGATGTGTTTATGGATTATGTCAGTGATGAAAAAATCCCTTTGTCAAAAGAGGAAACGGAGAAACGTCTGGAAGTTCGGCATAAATATCACCTGCCTGAGCAGTACCTTCTTTGCCTTGCTACGCTGGAACCGAGAAAAAATCTTCCTTTTCTGGTGAAAGCCTATGTGGAACTTCAAGAGGAAGAAGCGTTAGACATCCCCCTTGTCCTGGCAGGGAGAAAGGGCTGGAAAATGGATGAATTCCTGAATCGGATAGAGGCGGTATATAGAAGAAAGATTATTGTAACCGGGTTTATTGAAGATGAAGACCTGCCTTATGTATATCATATGGCGGATTGTTTCATTTTTCCTTCCATTTATGAAGGATTCGGCATGCCGCCGTTGGAGGCGATGGCGGTAGGCACTATGGTGATTTCCTCCGATGCGGCCTCATTGAAGGAGGTTCTTGGAGAAGCAGCTTCTTATTTTCATTTAGGAGATAAAGAGGAATTAAAGAAGAAAATGAAGATGGGCATCCGCCAGGAAATAAAAGATGTAACAGTGGGGGAGATTAAAAAAAGGATCGGTATGTTCCAGTGGGGAGTATCGGCGGGGAAAATTATGAGTAAAATCAGTAAAAAGTGAACTTGCTGAGGCCGGCGGGAAACCGGGCGATACATCGGGAGAAGTTAAAAAAGTTGGCCACGGGCCAACTTTTTTAACATGATTTGTTTCTTCTCAAATAATCTGCAAGTACCGCAATGAATTCTTTGGGAGGCAGAGGGCCTGCGTTGGGGTACCCGGTAACGGTACGGAAATGGCTGCCGTTGCCCTGCTCCCAATAGGCATCGAGAAGCGTTCTTATGCTATGTTGGACAGAATCCGGAGATACGTGGAAATGTTCAGCCGTATCCTGATAAAGCGCTTTGCTGGTAAGGAACGGGCTGTCTTCATCTGATACCGCCTGGAAAATGATGTGGGTCAGATAAGGATATCCCCTATAGGAAGGGTTAACCCCGATACGGATTAATAGTTCAGAAACAATAGTTTTTTCCATGGTTAATTCCTCCTTTGTAAAAATAATAATGCTGTTTCTTTTATTAGCATAATAGATTGGAGAAAAATTCCAATACAAGGGAAGAAAAAAGACAGAAAAGGACATTTTTTGTCTCGGTGGGTTCTTCCTTAAGGATGTAACGCTATAAAATTGTTATATCATATAAATGGCGTTTGGGAGGGGAGGGTGAATAAATAGAGGGTGAAAGGGTAAAAAAAGTGGTTTTGAAGGAAAGATTTATGTTAAGATAGAGAAAATATGACGGATGTACAGGAAAGGAGCCGGATATGCATAAACCAATGCCCATAGGAATTGAAGATTATAAAGAAATGATAGAAGAGGGATATTGTTATGTGGATAAAACACTCCTGATCAGGGATCTGCTTGAAAAGAAGGGGAAGGTAAATCTGTTCACCCGCCCCCGCCGTTTTGGGAAAACCCTGGCCTTGACTATGCTGAAAACGTTTTTTGAAGCGGAGATGGATGAGGAAGGAAAACAAAAAGATAATGCCAGTTATTTTTATGGGAAAAAAATTGCGGCGGCAGGAAATGAATATACGGCACATATGGGGAAATATCCTGTGATTTTTCTTTCACTGAAATCTACAAGACAACCGAATTGTGAATCTGCAAGGAACAGGCTGGAAGAGGAGATTGCGGGGGAATTCCGGCGCCACCGTTATGTGCTTATGGGGGAGGCGTTGCCGCCGTTGGAAAAGAAAAAATATGAGGAGGCTATGTACGGGCAGACTGGAGCTGACGGATACGTGACCGCTTTAAAATTTCTTTCACAGTGTCTTGCCGTATATCATAAAGAAAAGGCAATTATCTTAATCGATGAGTATGATGTGCCATTGGAGAATGCTTATTTCCGTAATTTTTATGAAGAAATGACGGACTATATCCGTTCTCTGTTTGAGTCGGCGCTGAAGACAAACGAAAATTTAAAATTTGCAGTTATTACGGGATGTCTGCGTATCAGCAGGGAGAGCATTTTTACAGGGCTGAATAATTTAAAGATCAATTCTGTTTTAAGCGCCGGGTATACGGAATATTTTGGATTCACCCAGGCAGAAGTGGAGGCGCTGCTGGAGGAATGCAGCCTGAAGGAAAAGGAAGATGTAGTAAAGGAATGGTATGATGGTTATCTGTTTGGAAAAACAGAAGTATATAATCCATGGAGTATTTTGAATTATTTGGATGAAGCGGCTGAAAACAGAGGGATGCCGCCAAAACCATACTGGGCGAATACTTCATCAAACAATATTGTGAGGCAGCTGGTGGAAAATGCGGAAGGGGCTGTAAAGCAGGAAATCGAAAAGCTGATTGCTGGAGGGTATATAGAAAAACCTGTACATGAGGATATTACCTATGAGGATATCCATTCTTCTCAGGATAATTTATGGAATTTTCTTCTGTTTACCGGATATCTGAAGGCGGGAGAGCAGCGGCTGGAAGAGAATGATGTTTATTTGACAATGGAGATTCCCAATAAGGAAGTTGCTTATATTTACAAGAATACAATTCAGGCATGGTTCGAGAAAAAGGTAAAGGGTTCGGGGTTTAATGCTTTTTATGATGCGCTGCTGGAAGGGGAAACGGAGAGCGTGGAGGAATTTATTAACGGACAGCTTTTGGGAAGCATTAGCTATTATGACAGTGAAGAAAAATTTTATCATGGATATATGATGGGAATTTTGGCGGGACTTGGAGGATACCAGATATATTCCAACCGGGAAAATGGGATGGGAAGGCCGGATATCTTGTTGTATCCATTAGACTATCGAAAGCCCGCAGTGATTCTTGAACTGAAACATGTGAAAAACTTTCCGCAGATGGAAGAGGGGTGCAAAGAAGCCTTGGAGCAGATAGAGGAGAGAGGATATGCGGCAGGTTTGGAGGCGGAAGGGATCGGCAAAGTGCTGAAGTATGGGATTTGCTTTTGCAGGAAGAGCTGCATGGTAAGGCTGGGACGGGGATTTAGGCATGAGAATAAAATAGTGTTTTAAAAATATGAATATTGCAAAAAACAATATTATTTTATATAATAATAAAGAAAAAGAGTGAATTTTAGCAACTAAATGAGTAAGGTGGATAATTAAAAGTTATCCGTTAAATCTATTGATAAACTGATGATTAAGAGAAGCAAAGGATATTTCCTGATTATCGGTAATAGATGTAAAAATATTATATGCATATGGAGAGTGCCCATTATGGTAGATAGTATTTTAATAAAAGCCAACAAATATATTAAAAATTCTCGCCCCTATTTACCGGAAGATACAATATGTGATACATTTCGGAATAATTCTTTTATGGAACTTGCGTTTATGAGTAAAAGATGCCCAAATGATGCCTGTGGGGCATGCATTATGTGTGACTATGGTGTACTCCAAGGAGAAAAATCTGCTTCTGTGTATATTGCAGAAATGAATAAAATCCTGGATAAGGAAAAAGGAATCGAATACTTGCTCATATGTACCAATGGCAGCATCTTAAACCCCAACCAGATTTCGGAAGAAACATTATATAAAATTTTAAAAGCGGCAGCCAACACAGATATTCCGCATATCATCATTGAAGCGCATTATAATGATATTTCCGAGCAAAAACTTGCCAATATAAAACAGATAATGCCTGACAAAAATCTGACTTTAGAACTCGGTCTGGAAACAGTTTCCCAATACTACCAGGATACATTGATTATGAAGCATATTAATATTGCTAATTTTGATAAAACAATTTCTATGATACAAAATTATAAATTCAACGTAGATATAAATATTCTGTTGGGATTACCTTTTTTATCTGCAAAAGAACAGTTTGATGAAACATTGAAGACAGTTGAGTGGACTTTGGAACGCGGATGCAATCCCGTTATTTTTCCGGTTAATATTAAACCGTACACGCTGTTGATGCATATGTATAAGAATAGTTTTTACACCCCTGTCTCACACTGGTTATTGATTTTGCTCCTTGACGCCGTCGAAGCAGAGCAACTGTCAAAAATCACAATTGCTTATTATGGAAATCGTACAGAGGATTATTATGATATGGCAGAACAACCTATTTTTCCAGGTTGCTGCGAGGTATGCCAGGCACCTATAGAAATATTTTATGCGGAATTTTGCAAGGAAGAGAATAGTATAAAACGAAAAAACCTACTGCAAAATATCTTGGCTTTTAAGCAGTGCGATTGCTTGAGCGATTTAAAAAATCAGATAAATCAAACTGCCAAAAGTAATTTCCATGAAAGATATGCATCCTATACTCGATTTTTGCACAAAGAATTTGATGCTCATATTTAAAGGATAAGGAGGTTATTTTTAATGCATGGTTTTCATTTATATTGGATCGGAATACGAGAATCAGAACTAAAAGATACCGGTACATTGTTTACTGGTTCAATTACTATATTTGGAACAGGAACCAGAAATAATTATGCATTTGATAAGGAATATCATTATAGGTATGACTATAATCAGGATTCTGATCTTTTGGATGCTTTTATCAATGAAAAGGCATTACTGATTCTTGCCAAGAATTCCGACGCAAAATTCATGTTATATTACCCGGTAGATATTGCAATCTTATCCCCTAAAGTATTAGAGCATACGCTTTATGCCAACGACATTCAAATGACTAAATTCTTAGATGATAAAATAGCAACAAGAATGTGGTTGAATGAGCAGATCCCCACACCACCTTTTTTTACTGCAGTAGGACAGACGATTAAATATAATAATTTGAAAAGTATGTTTCCGCAATATAACAAATTTGTAATCCAGGCAGATTATTCATGCGGCGGTTCAGGAACATGGCTGCTTACAAGCGGCAATATATCAGAAATCTCCAAAAGAATATCTGCTGATCTCCAATATACAGCAATGCCTTATTTAGAACACAGTGTCTCGCTTAATGTGCATATAGTTATTTATAAAAATGACATTATTATTTTGCCGGCGTCCATTCAATTGATTTCCATAAAAGAATATTCTTTATCTTATCAAGGGTCAGATTTTATTGCTTATACATATTTGCCCGAGCTGATTCAGGAGAAAGTTAGGAGTTATGCAGCGATTATAGGAAAGCAGTTACAATACTCCGGATATCTTGGTGTATGCGGCATTGATTTTATTGCAACTAAAACTGATGTGTTTTTTTCTGAAATTAACGGCCGCTTCCAGTCCTCAACTATTCTGCTTAATAAAGCAATGCGGGACATCGGATTAGACATATCTATGCAGGCGCTTCATATAGATGCTTTTGAAAACAATATGCGTACCATTAATTTACCAGCCTTTCATGTTCCATATAGTTTTTACGGCTATAGCTATCAGCCTCAATTTATAGATAAGCTGAAATATTTGCTTAACTATGCTGAAAAAGCACAAGAAGTTATAGAAATTCAGACTGATGAATTGGATTGGACAATGAGTTTTGAAACAAATACATATTTATTCAAGCTGCTTTTCCATACAAATATAGCATTTGTGGATACGGAATGCAAAACTATTCTGCACAGCAATCTGAATATTATGCATCCCATTTTTAATCCTGGCGATTACACAAGACAATTACCAGAATTGAAAATCATGCTTTTAAACCATGGAATCAGAATAGAACAGGATGCCTTGGATTTACTTAACAGGAATGGCGGAGTGAATTATGAGGAGTTTGAAGCAATTGATATGGTACTGGAAAACCATATTTACATTAACGTACCATATACAACCAAACTATCATCTCTAAGCCCGTTTTCTGTTAAACTGAACGGCATGGGACATCTTATTTTGCTTTATTTTGGCCGGCCAGTTACAGAAGTTTTTATAAGAACAAAAGACCCATTGAGTACATCTGTATCTAAGAATGGTATTCCTTATGGAGATTTTATTTATCTAGGAAATGATCGGTTGCGGATATTCCATCGAAATGGCTGCAATTTTAAATCAATGAATATAGGATGTAAATTTTGTGACATAGAAGCAAATGATCGGGCATTACCCATGGAAGACATCAGGGACGCAATTGAGGCATACGCTAATCATAGTAGTATAAATCATTTCTTGATAGGAGGCGGATCGGAGCGAATAGATTCTGATTTTAAAAATATTATTCAAATTGCGGAACATTTAAAAAATAAATATTCAAAGCCGATCAATGTAATGTCCATTCCTCCTTTAGACATTAGAATTTTAAGTAATTTGAAAAAGGCCGGAGTTACCGAAGTTACATTTAATCTTGAAGTTTTTGACAGAGATATAGCTAAAGAGTATATGCCCGGGAAAGGAGCGCTGTCATTGGAAGTATATGACGCTGCATTCCGAGAGGCTGTGAGACTATGGGGAAATACCGGAAATGTCAGGACGGTTTTTATTGTGGGGCTTGAAAGCAAGAGTTCACTTTTGCGTGGTTTAGAGCATGTATGCAGGTTAGGAGTATATCCAATATTAAGCTTGTTAAAAGGTATAGAAGGAACTCCTTTGGGACACTGCTTGCCGCCGCAAGATAAAGATGTTTTAGAGATATACCATGAAGCACGAAACATCTGCCAATCTTTCCGCATGGATTTAGGTCCCTCCTGTCACTGCTGCGAAGATAATACATTAAAAATAAGCTGCAACTGACAGCAGAAAATCATGAATTGGCTGATAAAAAAAAGAGAAAATAATGCTTGCCAAAACAAATTCTGATCCAATTAGCATTAAAAAGGTGCCAAACTTATACTTAATAATATTTTTATATATTATCAGAGTACAATAAAAGATAAATATATCTTGCTGTTCCTGCATATTTTGATGGGATATGACTGACTGCATAAACGATTTATGAAACCACATCATTTTTATAATATTGAATACGATAGGAAGATCATAAAAATCAGCAGTACATGTCGGAAGAGAAATCGTCAAACAACAGCTGTTACCGTTAAAAGTTATCTGGGGGTTTTTTAGCATATGATAATTATACAAAAATGCAGCAATTTTTTCCCTGCTATATCTTTTGAGAAATGGCCATCTTTTCCATGAGGACAGAATTGGTATCTGTTCATATAGTGCAAGAAGATTCTCTTGGAAAAAGCCAATCTGCTTATTGCAATAAAGAGAAACAACGGATATTACTGCTGAACCAAAAGTAGCAAAAATAGATCCTAATGGAATACAGTTTGTCAAAGTGGCATCTGTAATACACTCTTCAAAAATAAGATATGTCAGATATGCCGTGATGCCAAATGAAAATAGCAGGAAACTTAATTTCACAATACGGAACAAAAACATAAACCAGACAATAAATTTGAACCTTTTACTGTTGTTTAAGAGAAGTTCCCCTTCTTTGATGCTGTAATTATATTCCATTCTCCTGCCCCATCGCTAGTCAATAAATTAGAATATTTGACCATGTCACTATTATAATAGTATATGTTTTCCTTGTCATACAAAATATCTTCACAGTTTTCAAGATAATACTCGACTATCGTTAAAGTAATGCCAAATTCAGCACAGGATGTACGATATTTATCAATCAAAGTTTTGTGCTGGCCATAATGTTTTTCCTCAAAAATATTTGAATTAAGCTTAAATTGATAGTTGCTGCAATGCTCATCTGAAAGCGATAATAATTCCGGCAATAAGTATCCAATATTTTCCGCGCAGCCATTAACATCTAAACTGATAAATAGCGGTGAATTTTTAGATATTTTAATGCTGGACGTATTAGGAAACTGGAAGTTTTCCATTCTGCTAAGTCCTAATAGTTGCAGCAATAACTCCCCTATACGATTTACACCTTTGGATACATATTCAGCCAGAAAAGTAATATGCATTGATGATTTTCTGGTGGAATCAAATAATATATTTTTAATTTCTGCAATGTTTCGTATGTAACTCCTTGTAAGAGAATTGTTATTATTCCCACACGGACTCAATCTACAGATTGAGCTATAAAATCCATGAAGATCTCTGGAGGAAAACCATTGACTTTGTACAATTAATTTGCAATAAAATTTAAGAGTTCGAAAATCACGTTTTTGAATAGTGTCTTCAAGCCCGCTGTGCAGGGTATCAAAAGCTTTCTGATATTCCGATCTTGCCAAATAAATATTGGCTAATGGAAAATACTCTTTCGTATATTGAAATTCTTCCTCTAAAAGCGGAAGAACTTTATCAATGTAATCAGTTATTGATAAATTGGTTATTGTATCCGAACCAAGGGTAACTTCGTCCGGCTTTGACATACAGTATTTTAGTATGCCGATTGCATGAGGAATCTGTTCCAATGGTAAGATAACATTTTTCATTGTCGGATTATCAAATTCCACAAAATTAAAATTTAGTACTTTCATATCCATATTACGAAAAATGCAATTTCGGAAAATTACATTTTCCAGTGTTGTAAATTCAATTTTTACATTATCAAAAATGCAGTTTTCAAATAATGATCCAGAAAATGAGCAACATGAAAAAGTAATATCTTTAAACGTCGTATCCAGAAAATTACTTTCATTAAATGAACAAACCACAGTATGCTTTGACATCAACGAGCAATTGTAGAATTCACAATACTCTAAATCGGTCATATTCATTTTGCAATCGGCAAAATCGCATTTATAAAAGTATGAGCCGGTTAATGCCGCATTATCAAAATTCGAATTGTGTATATCGCTGTTTTTTAGATTTGTATGATTTAGGGATTTATCTTTAAAATTTTTCTTTATAATAGATTTATTTGAGAGTATAGACAACTGTGCCGCCTTCCTTGTGTATCCATACTGTTTGAGTTTTCTTCTTAAATACGTATATTGCATTTTTATCTACCCGATTTCAGTTTATCAATAGATTTAACGGATAACTTTTAATTATCCACACATAAGAAGTATCGGAATTTGATAAAGATGGACAGAAATTGCACCATGTGTTATACTAGTCATGCAAAAATATTCTCCAGCAATGTCGGTGATAAAGGTATTGAAAGAACTGGCGTAAAAAATTTATCAATAAAGGGAATATCATATATGAGAAAAAGAATTGCGTTTATTAACCAGAGATATGGGGCAGAGGTTAATGGCGGATCAGAGTATTATACGATGTTGATGGCTCAGAAATTGAGCAAAAAGTATGAGGTGGAAATATTGACATCAAAAGCACTGACTTATGACCATTGGGCAGATTATTATATGAATGATGTCGAGGAGATCAATGGCATTAAAGTCAGAAGATTCGGGGTAAGGCATAAAAGAATGCGGATTATCCAAAAAATGATAGAGAAAATGATCCTTTGGCTTCATTTGAATTTTGTATGGCTGAATAAAATTTTAATTAAAGTACAAGGTCCTTATGTGCCGAAGCTGATTCAATATATGAAAGAAAATAAAGAAAATTATGATGCGTTTGTTTTTGTAACATATTTATATTACCCAATTGTTTTTGGAATGCCGGAGGTAAGGGAAAAGGCGGTTTTTGTTCCTACAGCGCATGATGAAGTGAATATTTATTTTAAAATTTTCAAGCATTTGTTTCATTTGCCGAAAGCATTTGTTTATTTAACAGAAGAGGAGAAAAACTTTGTCCATGAGTGCTTTGGCACTTCAGATATATATTGTCAAGTGGCAGGGGTTGGCATTGATTTACCCAAGGAAATCCGGGCCGAACGTTTTAGAGAGAAGTATAAGATTTATGGGGATTATATTATTTATGCAGGAAGAGTCGCAAGAAATAAGGGCGTGGAAGAGATGCTCCGATATTTTGGACAGTATGTAAAGCAAAATACTGGTTTGTCATTAGTTTTAATTGGCAAAGAGTATATGCATATTCCGGCAGACAAGAATATTATTTCTCTAGGCTTTGTGCCGGAACAGGATAAGTTTGACGCAATAAAGGGAGCGAAGGCTCTTTGGATGCCGTCTCAATATGAAAGTCTGTCCATAGCAGTCCTGGAGGCAATGGCGTTATCTGTTCCTGTGATTGTAAATGGCAAGAGCAAGGTTTTGAAAGGCCATTGCTGCAGAAGCGGAGGCGGCGTGAGTTATCTTGGGTATAAGGAATTTGCTGAAGGAATGGAATATTTGTTCGGCCGGAATTATGAGATAATATGCCGTAATGCGAAGATATATGTGGAAAGCGGTTATAGATGGGATATTATTATAGATAAATGGGAGGATGTTTTAAACCATATATGGAGCAAACAGAGGAATTAGCATTTATATAAATAGTTTTTACCATCAATAGACAAATACCATAGGGGAAAGTATAATAAAAGGAAATGTAGGTCAAACTATATAGAGGTTAAAAATGTTTCAAAAAATGATACAAAATATACAAAAAAATTATTATTTACTAATTGTTTTAGTAAAAAGGGATATAAGTAAAAAATATAAAGATTCATTTTTGGGATTATTGTGGACTTTTTTTAATCCATTATTAAATATGATAGTCATGAGCGTGATTTTTTCTACTATTTTTAAGAAGAATATAGAAAATTTTCCTGTTTACATGCTGTCAGGGCGCGTTTTTTATGATTTTTTTTCAAAAGCAACATCAGAAGCTTTAAAGTCAATTCCAGGAGCCTCTCAGATTATAAAAAAAATATATGTTCCTAAATATATCATTACTTTTTCTAAAGTGCTTTCTAATTTTATAACATCCGCAATATCAATTCTTGCATTAGTGGTAGTGATGGTCGCTACGGGAGCAGAGTTTTCTATCAATCTTCTTATTATACCAGTGCTGTTTCTGGTCTTTTTTGTATTTGCAACAGGAATAGGGTTAATGATAGCAACTGCAGACGTGTTTTTCAGGGACATGGAACATATATATGGGATTATTTTGATGACTATTATGTATTTTTCGGCTATTTTTTATCCTGCAGAAATTATACCGGAAGAATACCGCATTCTTTTATATATAAATCCTATGTTCAAATTCGTGGAAGCATTTAGAAGTCCTATATATTACGGGGTGCTGCCGGAATGGGATGTGATGCTTTATTGTATTGCAGTAGCAGCAATAGCTTTTGTGGCAGGAGCAGTGATATTTAAGAAGAATCAGGATAAATTTATTTATTACTTATAGAATAAGGACTGGATCAGACATGGAATGGAATAATAATGATTTGCTGGAAGAGAAGGAAGAGTATGCAGTAGAAATACGCGGCTTAACAGTAAGATACAGAATACCGAGTGAAAAAATCGACGGCGTGAAAGAATATTTGGATAAAGTAATTGCCCATAAACTGGAGCATAAGGAATTTGTTGCGCTGAAAAATGTCGACTTGACGATTCGTAAGGGAGAGCGTATCGGGATTATCGGCCATAACGGAGCCGGAAAGAGTACGTTGCTTAAAATTATTGCCCATGTAATTAAACCTTCTGAGGGTACGATTACAGTAAAGGGGAGCATTGCGCCTTTGCTGGAATTGGGCGCGGGCTTTGATCTGGAGCTAAGCGGTATCGAAAATATATATTTGAACGGTTCTATTTTGGGAAGAAGCAAAAGATATTTAGACTCGGTGAAGGAAGATATTATTGAGTTTGCAGAACTTGGTGAGTTTATTAATTATTCTGTAAAAAATTATTCTTCAGGTATGAGGGCGAAGTTAGGATTTGCAGTGGCTACGCAAGTGGATTCGGACATTCTGTTGGTGGACGAAGTATTTGGCGTGGGAGATGAAAATTTTAAAAGAAAAAGCAAGGAAAAAATGGTACAAATGATCAATAGCGGGAAAACTGTTATTATTGTTTCCCATGATATGACGCAGATCGTAGATCTAACGGATCGCGTAATATGGATGCATAACGGGGAGATCATTGAAGAAGGGGATCCGCAGGAAATTTGTGATAAATATTGCGATTATATGCTGGAGCATCAGAATGTTGTTATTGAGCATAGGAAGGCAAAACCTGTAAAGAAAGAAGTGAGCCAGAAAAGAAGGAGAAAAGCAGCAGCTTCCCAGGAACAGGAGAATAAAAATACAATCAGCAAATGGGCACAAAGGGCGGGGGTGCTGGACAAGATCTTAAATGACCCTTCAGCAGTAGATAAATTAGTTTATGATAGAAGAATCCAGAAAAGGATACAGAATGATGACAGCATAATTGAAAATATTGTGTCGTTGCCGCGCGGGCTTGAACTGGTTGCGGATAATGACGAGTTGTTATATGAGCTGCTTCAGAGTGAAGCGGTTAAGAAGAAAATAGCGGAAAATCCGTATTTGATAATGAATCCGGAAAAACCGGTTTATAATATCTGGGGAACAGTAAATGATTGCATATATTATGAAAAGGAAAAAGTGCTTTATATTAAAGGCTGGTATATGACAGTAGATGCATATCATCAGGTCGTGATAACGGCAGAAGATAAGCCCTTAGGTGAAGCCCGGTGCAAATTAATCAGAAAGAATGTAAATAAAGGGTTTGATTCGCTTAATAATTTTGCCGGATGGGAGTTTATTGCAAGGACAGATGAAATCATAAAAGCAGTCATTATACAGGCCGTCCAGGAAGAAGTTGTTTATACGGATGAAAAGGAGGTACTGGTATCAAGCGAAAGATGTCCGGATGGTATTTTAAAGCGGATGGATTGGAATTATACAGAAAATGAACTGATGGATTTATATCAAAAATTCTATATTGATTTATTTAATCTTAATTCGCCAATAAAAGCAAGAGAATATTATAATCTGATTGTGGAAAATGATGGCGGCTATTTATACCAAAAAGACACGTTGGTCAGTGAGGTAGAATTTGGGTTTGAGTTTAAGACTAACTCATTGGGACTGAGAGGTCCCGCTGATTGTGACGCGGATAATGTTTTATTCGGCAATGTATTGGGGTTAGGATTGGGTGTCAATGAAAAGGATGCATGGTATTCTGATGAATATTTTTCTGAAAATTGGTTAAATATTAGTTTAGTCGGAGGGCCTTCCCAGGCAGAATATATTTTAGAGAACTGCATGACAAAGAAAGCGAGGCGTAAAAATGCAGTATTCGTATATGAAGATATGATATGGGTGCTTGGGAAAATTTATGAGGGCTGGCTTTCTTCTGGAGAATCATTATTTGACTACATGAAATGGGAAAAAGATTTATGCCATTGTTTAAAAAAGGAATTGGAAAATTTCTACAGCTTTTATAATAAGCTTTATTCCGGGACTATAGGTTTTCTAGATTTTGAGGAAAAAAAATACTTATTGGACTACCATATGGGGGAGTTTGATTTTGAACGTGAAAAACTAATATTTAATCAAATATTGAAAATGTGGGATAATATTTTCAAGAAATTTGAAAAAGTATTAGTTGTCAGAGTTCCTTATAAAGAAAGGGCGGCGTTTAAGGTAAGCAATGATAGAAATATTAAAAAATTAGTTCGAAACCAGGAACTCGGCTGGTATAAGTTTAAAGAGTTTATGAGTGAGAGGAACCATATAGTTTTCCGGGAAATGAATGATTTTGAATTATATGATTATGAAGAGGGGCCTCTTTACTGGAACGAAAAAGGCAATAAGAAATTTGGGGAAAATATTAAGAAAGAATTGAAAATATTATAAATAATCGGGATATCGGGATAAACATAACGGGGAACAAACGAGGAAAAATAAAAGTGAAGAAAAGGATTGAGGATATTATAGCAAAAAGAATAATAAAGATTGGAATTGAATGTATTGAAAGATATCCGGAAGCGATGGCAGATAAAATGGTGGAAAGCTACCCGGAGATGATAGGCAGCAAAATGGTGGAACGGCATTCGGGGATGATTGGTAATAAAATGGTAGAACGATACCCAGAAATGATGGGTGATAAAATGGTGGAACGGCACCCGGAAATGATGGGCGATAAAATGGTGGAGCGGCACCCGGAAATGATGGGTGATAAAATAGTAGAAAAGCACCCCAAAATGATAAGTGATAAAGTGTTGGATAAATATGCAGAAATAGTGGGAACAGAGTTCCTAAAAAATATTTCGGTTTATTTAGAAGATAGGAAGATAAAAAAGGAATTTATAAGATGTCTGAAAGAAAGTTTGCTTGATGATGAAATATATAGTAAGAACTTAGAGCTTATATTTGAGCTGGATTTATTTAAAGAACCAAATGACTGGATTGTGAAACAGATAGTCAATAGATTGGTAGAGGACGAAAATTTATTTAGTAAGCTGTTTAAAAGATTAATGAAAGAATCTCCTGATCTGTATTTGGAATTGAAAAAAAGCACACCGGAAATTGCAAGAAATATTTTTTTGAAAATCGGAGAAACCAGAGATATACTTTTGGGTAGTATAGGAAAAGCAGAGTTTAGTATATCGGATGGCAGGTTTGCGGTTAATGGCTATTATTTGCCAGTGGAAGTGTTTGACTCAATAGAAATTTATTGTGGACAAAAATTATTGGGTTTGGCAGAGCTGGGGATAAGAAGACCGGATGTATATAAAAAAGTACCAAATTATAATTCTTTATATTCGGGATGGTCGTTTGACACTTTTTGGAGTGATGAAGGTATACCCGAAAGCGTGGAAGCTGTAATAAAACTGGGCGATAAGGTACTTAAAACAGAGTCCAAAGAAGTGGAATGCGTTGATTTAGAGAAAATGGAGGTGAAAGAACCATATAAAGTTGACTTAAATAATTTAAATAATTATAATGCTATTCAGCTTGAACGGATAAAAAAATTTAATGGGATGTGCGAAGAGTTGAAAGAATATTTTAACTGGAAAGATATCACTTATTACCACACTTTTTTATCCTTGCAAAAAGAGATTATATATGGTTCCCGCGAAATAGAAGAATTATTTTTAGCGATTTTTTATAAGAGGAATGCTTCTTAAAAAGATATGAAAGAAAATATTGAGTGATACTATTTTATGTTTGAGGGAGGTAACTATGGAGATCAAGAAAAAATTGAAAGAATTGCTGCATAAAGGACAAGAACCGAAGATTGTGTACTACCCGGAGTTTGATTCAGAAGAGGATCTTACAAACCATTATTTTCGTGCGTGCTGGTACTTTCCGGCAGTGAACAATCATTGCGCGGGAGTGCATATGTATAAGAAAGCAGGGATATCTTTAGGCGAACGCCCGAAACATATGGGCAGTTCCAATGTGCCGGTGGACCATATTAAAATTAGGACAGATGCATTGAGGCTCAAAAAGGATGCAGAAAGCGCAAGAGTAGTTTTGGTGTGGAAAAAATGTGACGGGCATTTTATCAGCAGCCTGAAACAAAGAGGAATAACGGTCGTCAACGTAGATACAAACGATGAAGAGGCGGTAGAATATGGCAGATACTGCGATTTAATATGGCGTTATTTTAAGTCGGATGAAGAAAAGAAAATGATCATTCAGGACAGTTATAATAGATTTATAAAGTATGCTGATAAAATTAAAGAAAAGGGATGGAAAACAGGATGCGTGTTTGGCACAGGCCCGTCCTTGGAAACAGCGGAAGAGTTCGACTTTACAGATTGTGTCAGCATTGTGTGTAATTCGATCGTACAGAATGACAAATTATTATCGCATATAAAACCGCAATTTGTTACGGCCGGCGATGTAGTATCCCACTTAGGAGTATCTTTGTATGCAGAAACATTCCGAAGGGATTTAGTAAGCTATTTAAAAAACAGTGAGGCTTATTATTTAACTACTGCTCCTTTTGGATATTTATTGTTAGAGCAGTGTTCTGAAATTGCGGATAAAGTTATCTTGGTGGAGCAGATCATGGATGCGCCTAATTTTGACTTGATACGATTTTTTGGTCTGCCTAAATTAGATTCAACGTTTAATATCCATATGTTGCCGCTCGTTCATACATTTTGCGATAATATTTTTATTCTGGGGTGTGATGGGAAAAGTAAGACAAGAAATAATGAGGATTTTTGGGCCCATGCGCAGGAAGCGCAATATTTTGAACTGGTGCAGACGGGCCATATCTGCCACCCGACATTTGATATAAACAGGAAAAAGAGTACCTATAACAGGTACCAGGATTCCGTCCTTTATTCGGTGATGGAGGGAGAAAAAAAATACGGAAAGAAATATTATACGTTACAGCAATCTTACATTGATGCGCTTGAAGACAAAAGACTGCCGGACGAATTAAGAAAGAATTATAATGAAAAAGGCCAGCTTATATTGTCACAGGTATTAGGCGGCCAGAAGGAAAAAGAGGAAAATGAGGCGGAAATAAAAGAAAACATTAAGATAACGAGAGAAAAGGATCAAATCCTTGTTTCAGGATGGGTATTGTCAAAACAGCCTTGCAGGGTAGCAGTTTATGTGCAGGATAGATTTGACGGGTATGCGGTCAGGAATTTGAAACGTCCGGATATCCAGAAGAAATATCCGGAATATGATGATTTGTTTTCTGGAATATATTATTACATAAACAGAAAAGATATGTCAGAGGTCACATGGAAAATAATTGTCGGCATGGAAATAATGAAAGAGGCAAAGCAGTCTGTGTAATTTTAAAATAAATCTTAGGAGAGGGATTAGAGTTATGAAAATTGCAATTATGTCAACGATGCCGCCTAATACGTATTCTGGGGGAAGATATGATGCATGGGCAATGGCAGAAGGATTAGCGGCAAAAGGGAATACGGTTTATTTTATCACAAACCATCAGCCGATATTCTATGATGATTTTAAGGAATATGAGGCACATCTGGCAATACGTTTGATTATAACAGCAGATTTCGATGTGGAAATCGAGGAGAACGAGCTGGATTATGTTGTTTTAATACCTAACCAGGACAAAACAAATTATTTTTATGCTATGTGCCGTAATTTTGCTAAAAGGAAAAAAGCAAAATTAATATTGCGCAATTTTGAATCGCCGAATTGGTTTAACAAATATGCCCCCGTCCCAAGAGATGAGAAAATGTGGGATTTTTGGAAGGATACGTGTAATGACGGCTGTCTTGTGCTTAGTATTTCACAGGAAGCAATGAAATATTCCAAGGAATATTACGTAGATAATCTGAAGTATACAAGATTTGATTATTGGTATCCGGCAATGAACAGCAAGGCTGCAGACAAATTCAATGTGGAAAAAGAGAAGCGAATCGTATCTTTCGTTCGGTTTACGGATAAGCATAAGGGCGGAGGGGATATTTTTGATGTTTTAGGAGATTTTTTAAAAGGGTATACGATGGTGTTTGTTGTCGGGAATGGACAAGTGAACCCGATGTATGAGCGCAAATTAGAGTTTTTATCGGATAAATATGGTTTTCAATATGAAATAAAATTGCGTCTCTCAGATGAAGAGAAATTTAAGGAAATTAAAAGGGCCAGATTCATGCTCTTTCCATCTTATTTCGAAGGTTATGGGTATCCGCCTGTGGAAGCCCAGTATTGCAATACTCTCTGCATTGCTTATGATCTGCCGGTATTGAGGGAAACGAGCGGGGATGGAATTATATATTGCGAACGTGGAAATATATATGCGATGAGAGAAGCGCTGCAGGAAGCTATTGAAAATTATGAATACAAGGATTTGAAGCATAATGTGCTGGAATTAGGTGATTTTGGGATCAGGGCTGACCGTATACAAGAGACGCTGGAGAAATATTTGACAGATGATTATAGGAACCCGAAAGCTCCATATTTGAAGGTAGACAGGCCGAAGCAAAAGGTACAGCCAGTAAAGAAGAAGGAAGAAAAGGCGCCTCCAAAAGAAGAAAGAAAAGAACAAAAGAAAGAACAAAAATCGTTCAATAGGTGGAAAGATGCTTTGGCTGAAACTTTATCAGAAGCATTTGACAAAGCGGCACATAAGTGTAAAAGAGCGGCCCATCTTATGAAAGAGAAAATTAAGTATCTAAGGAATTCTATTTTTTTAAGAAAAATACCTGTACACCTCGGTAAAAATACATATCATAAGGAAACGGGAGTCTTATATATGAAAGGATGGTATTTAACATGGAGGGAAATCGACAGGGTTGAAATAGAAAACAGCAGCGGGAAATCGTTGGGATACGCAGTTTTCGGACAAAGCCGAAAAGATATCTATGAAAAATATCCGCAATATGGTACGATGGCATTGGGATGGGAGTTTGAAGGAACAGTAGGCGCTGATGATTTGGACGAGTTTATAAGAGTGAAGATCATGTGCAGTGACGGCAAGATTGTTTGTGCGGATTTTGTAATTGAGGAGGAAAACAGGCTATGAAAAAGATAATTGCGATGATTCCGGCAAGGATGGGCAGTAAGCGAATTCCTAAAAAAAACATTCGTATTATGGTTGATAAGCCGCTGATACAATATCCAATTGATTTGATAAATCAATCTGGATTTGTGTCAGAAGTGTATATTAACAGTGAAAGTGAGATATTGGGCGAGTTTGCAGAGAAGAATGGCATTAAGTTCCATAAAAGGCCGCCGGAATTAAGTACAGATACTGCTACAAACGTGGACTTTACCACAGAGTTTTTGGAGAAACATGAATGTGATTATGTAATGATGGTTAATCCGACTTCTCCTCTGCTGCGGCAGGATACACTGGACAGATTTTGCCAATATGTATTGGATCATGACTTTGATACAGTGCTTTCAGTTGCAGATGAGAAAGCGGAAAGCTTTTACCATAATTCTCCGATTAATTTCTCTTTGGAAGAGAAGGTGAACAGCCAATATTTAGAACCGGTCAGGAAAGTAGTTTGGGCATTGACTGCATGGAAAAGAGAAAGTTTCCTGAAAATCAAATATGAGGGGAAATGCCCTGTTTATGCGGGGAAAATAGGGCTTTTTACAATTCCCGGGGATGAGTCCTGTGACCTGGATACAGAAGAAGACTGGAGAATTGCAGAGGGAATCCTGTTAGGACGTAAAACAGCAACAGAAAAAAAATATTGGAATAATTATTAAAGGATGAAAGCGTGGATATTACAAAATATTGGAAAAGCTGCAGCTTGATAACTTATAGGAAAACAGAAGAATATTATAAAGCTCTGGCGAGGGAATTTTTCATTCATGCGGAGAAATGCATAAAAGATAAGGGCTGTTTTCTTGCCGTATTGGGCGGGGGAAAAAGTCCGGCACGTGTAAATGAAGAGATTGTGAGAGCAAACAATGAATATGCGTTAGACTGGAGTAAAGTTTATATTGTTTTATCAGATGAACGTTATGTGGAAGAAACCAGTGATTTTAGCAATTATAAATTGATAAAAGAGACACTGATGGACAAGACAGGGGGAAATCCGTTGTATTCCCTATATAAGCCTGGGCGATCGAAAGAAGATGCAGCTAATTCATATCATGATTATATCAAGGAGTTGTGGAAGCAGACAGGGCAGGATTATTTTGATTATGCATTGCTTGGTGTTGGCGAGGATGGGCATACGGCATCATTATTTCCTGACAGATTGCCGGAGGATGCAGACAAGTTTGCAGTGTGCAGCGGAAGGGGACCTGAGGGGCTGGAAAGGATATCCTTAAGCATAAAAGCATTAAACAGATGCAGTATAGTTTCGTTTATTGTGAACAGCGCAGGAAAAAGAAGGATATTGGATTTTATGAAAGAAAACTGGGATACTATGAGGTATCCTATGCAAAATATTGCCGGGACGAAAAATATGCATATATTATGGGAGGAATAAACGTTGAGTCAATATTATAGCAACTATATGGAAGAATGCTATTCTGTATTGGAAAAACTGGAGGTTTGGACAGAAAATAATAACAGTATGTCCGGCGAAGAGGGAATAAACCAGTGGGTGGAAGCAACGAAGAAAGTAAAAGAGACAGGTAAGACGATTTATTTTGTTGGAAATGGCGCCAGCGCGATGATGGCAGGCCATATGTCGGCGGATGCTACGAAAAATGGGGGATTAAAATGTTTGTTTTTGTCTGAAACGGCATTACTTACGGCGGTAAGCAATGATATTTCTTACCATGATGTATTTTCATTTCCTTTGCGTAGATTTGCGGTAGAAGGTGATATGCTGATCGCAATAAGCAGTTCAGGAAACTCTGAAAATATCATTCGGGCAATCGGGGCAGCAAAGGAAAAACAGATGCAGATTGTTACTTTAACAGGACTGAATGAGGAAAACCGCGCCAGGAAATCAGGAGATATCAATTTATACGTGCCAGGGAAGACATATGGGATAGTAGAAGTGTGCCACCAGGCATTGTTGCATTGCTGGCTGGACAAGTATTTGGATGTATATGAAGGAGGAAGAATCTAATGAAAATAGCGATAGGACCATCATCTTTTGGAGAGGCAAGCAGCGAACCGATAGAATTATTGAAAAAATATGGGATAGAAATTATTCCGAATCCATATGGACGCAGACTGACAGAGGATGAAATTATAGAGCATTTGAAAGGTGTGGATGGACTGATTGCAGGTCTGGAACCTTTAAACCAGAAGGTTTTGGATGCCTCCAAAGAAAGTCTGAAAGCAATAGCAAGAGTGGGCATTGGGATGAACAACGTGGATATTCCTTATGCACAGTCAGTAGGGATTAAAGTATCAAATACACCTGACGGCCCGACAGAATCAGTAGCTGAAATGACATTAACGGCACTTCTTTCTTTGTTGAGGATGGTTCCACAGACAAATAAAAAGCTCCATGAGGGCGAATGGAAGAAAATGATAGGAAGAAGCTTGAACGGCCTGAATGTAGGGATTATAGGTTACGGAAGAATTGGAAGAAAATTCAGAAAAGTTTTGTCGGGCTTTTCATGCCAGGTATTTATTTTTGATCCCTACCTGCAAGAAGATTCATCGATAGATAAAAAAGATGTAAGATGCGATACGCTAAAAGAATTACTGGAAAACGCTGATGTTATTAGTTTTCATGCAGCCGGTGCGGAAGAAATGATCGGAATAGAAGAAGTCAACCAAATGAAAGATGGAGTAATCATCTTAAATTCCGCAAGGGGAGAATTAATTAATGAAGAGGCGCTGGTAAAGGGACTGGATTCTGGAAAGATACAAGGCTTATGGCTTGATGCATTTTGGCAGGAACCTTATAAAGGGGCTTTGCTTAAATATGATAATGTATTATTGACGCCTCATGTCGGAACATATACAGAACAGTGCAGAAAGTCGATGGAAGTGTCAGCAGTCCAGAATATATTAAAAGACTTGGGAGTGTTATAATGCAAAAGGAAAAATATCTGCAGGATGCAAAGACGGCAGCGAAAGAGGCCGGGAAGTATTTAATTGGTGAAACACTAAAAGAAATTAATGTAGAACAGGACAAGGATATTAAATTATATGCGGATAAGAATTCCGAGAAAATAATCATTGATTATTTAAAAGCAAGACATGATATTCCTATATTGACGGAAGAGTCAGGAGAATTAGGGGATATTGGCGAGGGATTATATTGGGTCGTTGATCCAATTGACGGGACATATAATTTCTTTAAGGGGCTGGATTTATGCTGCGTTTCGATTGCTTTATGGAAAGGAAGCGATCCGGTGCTTGGGGTAATTTACGAGTTCAAAAATGACAGGCTATATTATGGGATTGTTGGGGAAGGCGCCTGGTGCAACGGAAAAAGCATATCGACATCAGAAATTGCCGAACTGGGAAAAGCCAGCTTGGCGACTGGTTTTCCTGTATATAGGGATTATTCCGATCACGCACTTACCACATTTATGGATTCTGTCCAGTGTTTTAAGAAAATAAGAATGTTTGGAACGGCGGCAACTTCTATTGTATATGTGGCATCGGGGAAAATCGATGTATATATAGAAGAAGATATTATGCTTTGGGATGTAGCGGCAGGGGTTGCACTGGTGTTAGCGGCCGGAGGGGCGGTTAAGCTGGAACAGGGCAGCAAGAAGTGGACAAGAAAAACCATGTGTTTTGCCAATGACAAATTGAAGGAGAAGTATTTGAATGAGATATTCAGTAATTGATAATAATGTAAAGGCTTCTGATATCCATGTAGAAGAATTGTATAATAAAGAATTGGATTATGCAAAAGAATATGTACTTTCTTTGCCCAAAGATGATAAGGGAACTATGGTTTGCCCGCTTTGTGGAGAAGTATTGGATGAGGTTGTTCTGGAAAAATGGGGCATGAAATATTATTTGTGCCGGAATACGTGGTCAGTGATATTGGATACGGCATCTTTGGGACAGGAGCTGATTAGAAATTATTTTTATGATTCAAAGCTGGCTGATTTTAGACGCTCTCCGGAATATCAGGATACTTCTTTGCTTTTTAAGAAAGATAGCTGGAAACATACGATAGATTGGGTAAACTGGCGAGTGACGCGTTATAAAGGAAAAAATAAATACAGTATTATTAACATGGGGCTGAAACAGAGAGGCTTTGCACAATTACTGGAGGAAAGCGAAATAGCAGGAGAAGTAGGTTATAAGAATTCCTTTGTGTCGGTAGATACAAAAGATAATCTGGAAAATGCAGACATCATTTGTGCAATTGATACTTTGCAGAGAGAACAAAAGCCGAAAGAGTATTTGCAAATGATTTACGATATGCTGAATAATGGTGGCTTATTGCTGTTGACCACAAGGGCAGGCATGGGTTTTGATATAGTGACGCTTCGGGGAAGTAATGAAAGCATATATCCTTTGGATCATATCTTTTTGCCTTCTGTGGAGGCCATGAAGTGTATTTTAGAGGATATTGGGTTTAAAGTATTAGAAATAACAACGCCAGGCATACTCGATATGGAGTATATTGAAAAGCAGAAGGATGAGATACCCAGGGAACAAATATTCCAAAGGTATTTATTTGGTAAAGAAGATAAGCGTTTATTAGAAAGAGTACAGACATTTTTGCAAAGTAATAATCTCAGTTCTTACATGAGAATTGTTGCAAAGAAAGACGAAGGAGACTTGGGGACATGGCTTTAAGAACTGGGATCATAGGAATGGGGACAATGGGACGCGTGAGAAAAAGGGAAATTGATAGGCATCCCGGTTTTCAATTAGTTGCAATAAGCGATATTAATGAACAGGTTGCGGATGAATTCCCTGGTATATTTTTTTCTACGAATTGGGAAGATGTACTTAAACAAAAGCTGGACGTAGTTTTTGTTTGTACTTATAATAAAGTAATACCAAGAATTGTCATTACGGCATTGAACAAAGGCATACATGTTTTTGCAGAAAAACCGCCAGGAAGAACGGTAAGCGACGTGCTGGAGATGAAAAAGATAAAAGATAAACATCCGGATTTAATATTAAAATTTGGATTTAATCATAGATTCCATTCATCTATTCTGGAAGCTAAGGCAATTGTGGACAGCAAGATATACGGGGATATCGTATGTGCAAGAGGGGTATATGGAAAAGCTGGTGGCTTAAGTTTTGCAGAATGCTGGCGTTCGGATAAAGAAATAGCCGGCGGAGGAATACTGCTGGACCAGGGGATTCACATGCTGGATTTGCTCCGTTTCTTTATGGGCGAGTTTACACAGGTAAAAAGCTTTGTGGAGAATCTTGTATGGGATGAGATAGACTTGGAAGATAATGCATTTGCTATTATGAAGACAGCAGAAAATAAAGTGGCAATGATGCAGTCAAGCGCTACCCAGTGGAAGCATAAATTCCTTTTGGAATTAATTTTTGAGAAGGGATATATAGTGGTGGACGGTCTTCTTACAGGCTCTCGAAGCTATGGGGAAGAAAGAATTGTGTTTGCAAAGAGACAGTTTGAGGATGAAGGAATTTTGGGCAAGCCCAAGGAAGAGGAAATCCACTTTGACGAGGATCATTCATGGGAATATGAGCTGAAGGAATTTTATGAAGCAGTGACAGGGAAAAATACACGTATTAACGGCGATATTGATGATGCGTTGGCTACAATGAAATTGGTATATACAATCTATGAAAATGCCTTGAATAAGTGAGGGAATGGCAATGGTAAAAGATAACTTTCATAATATATATCTTTATGAGAATCTTTCGGTGAATTTGAAAAAGGCAATTGAGTGTATTACCCAAGAGTCTTTTCTGAAAAAGTTAGAGGCAGAAGAAAGGATTGATGGGGATGGATATTATGTTATGTTGCAGGAATATAATACAAAACCTGAGAACGAAGGAAGATGGGAAACACATAAAAGATATATTGATATCCAGTATATTGTATCAGGCATGGAAATGACAAAATACACAAATCTTTTAAATCTGGAAGAAATAATAGAGAGTGATGAGGAAAGAGATTTTTATTTTTATCGCAATGCGGTCCGGGAAGACTCTATGGTTGTAAGGAGTGGTGAGTTTGTTATTTTTTTCCCGGAAGATGGGCATAAGCCGAGTCTTCATGTGGATGGGGAATTAGTGGAAGTGAAAAAGATGGTTGTGAAAGTCAGGGTTTAGAGCGGGAAAGGGGCATAATGCTACATTATAGTGGATATTTTTTAGAAGAAACGTCTGAGATCATAGAAGGCAAGATAAACAAATGCATATTAATTGATGGAGTGCTCTTTTTGGAAGGGTGGTTATTGCCCCGGTGTAATTATGAATTGATAAAGGTATCAGTTAATGAAATTGAAGTCGGAGCGGCTGAATTGGATAAAGAAAGGGAGGATATTTATAACCGATTCCCAATATTCAATGAAAAAAAGTCAGGATTTGGTTTAATTACTATTGTAGATGCAGAACAGAAAAATGAAGTGGTGGTAGAGGCATATAATTCTGGCAAATTGGTATGGAGACAAAAAAAGCTTGTTGATAACAATAAGGTTGGAAATGTTATTATAGAATTACTAAGTCAAAAAGAATATGATAGAATGTTTTATATAGCAAACGTGCTAAAAGATAGGAAAAAATATGGAAACGAACTGGAGTATTTTTTAAATTATTTATTAGGCATGTTGGATGATTATAGAGATAGAATTAGTATATATCAGCTTTTATACAGATTAGGACTTTTCAATAAATCATATATGAAAAAATATATGGAAGAGATTGAAAAAGTAGAGGATATTTGGACAAGGTTATGGTTATGGGAGCAGGATATTGCGTGGATGATTTTCTATTATCCGCAATATGCTGTTGAGTCAATATATAATTGGAAAAGAGATGCATTTAAGCGGATTGCAGAAGAATTAAGAAAAGACGAGTTTGCTTGGCTCACATTAAAGGATAATAGCGAATTATCCAATGTAGCAATTCTGGTAGAGGGGCTGGCCGACAGC
>OFGQ01000032.1_pt1 | contig 123813 bp, 98 predicted proteins | sample 1521791 | NCBI WGS metagenome assembly OFGQ01 (sample SAMEA3504116, study PRJEB24116) | mouse gut metagenome | biome: mouse gut; feature: mouse-associated habitat; material: faeces | place: Denmark | collected 2011 | reverse complement strand
TGGCGGTAAAAGGGAAGGACATGCGGAATAAGACCCTTGAAAAGCTGCTGCGGATCCTGTGGGTAGGAGATGTAAAAAACGCGGTAAGCTACCTGGAATCCTTGCCGTCTCCTGTGATAAAGAATCAGAAATGGCTTGATGAACAGATAAACTATCTGAAACGGAAGGAAAGCAGCATAACCTGTTATGCTGTGAGGGCAGGGCTTGGCCTGCGCAATTCCAGCAATCCTGTGGAAAAAGAAAATGACATGTTGGTGGCGCAGCGCCAGAAACATAACGGCATGTCGTGGTCAAAGCATGGGAGCAGTGCCCTTGCTGCTATCGAAATGGTCTATCAGAATAACTATGAGGATATCTGGTTCCAACATGGACAGATTTCTTTTGTAATGCCCAAAAAAGTAACGGATTCATTGGATCTGTGCGCCTAATTTTGTGGTATAGCTATAAAATCCAACCGCACAGGTGGAAATTTTTCACAGCAGACTTTAAAAGAAGGATTTGTATTTTCCGTTTCCGACTTCTCAGAAGAGGAGATAGATTATATCTGCCAGAAAATTACACCCAGGAAGATACGAGCACATTTCAGGCACAATCCTGATAAGTTTAACAAAATATTTTCGGGATTCAGAGTGGCCTCAATTTCTGATGATAGTATCATATCAATTGTCAAGAAAAATATCACGAAGGATTTTGTCGCATCTTTTATCAGAAAGCAGCTTAGCAGCTGGGTACAGGAGACAAGTGGATATCGAAAGAGCCTTGAAACAGGAGGAGAATCCTGCGAAAGGGCAATGCTTCATGCAATAGTACAAAGTGAATTTGAAGGAAATGTGCGGTTGTATTTCAAAGTGACTGGGGAGTACCAGAACTATACGGAAGAATATATTGCGCTGGTGGAAAATGTGCTGGAGATCCTGAAGGAAAAAGTCGAAGAGGCCAGGGAGGGAAAGAGCAAAGCCGAAGAGGCCAGGGAGGGAAAGAGCAAAGCCGAAGGAGCCAGAGATGAAAAAGCCGAAAACGAACAGGCCAGTAACTTTGAAATTAAAGCTCTTCTGGAGAAAGAAAAAGAGCTGTCAGGTCAGATAATCCGGCTGCAGCAGGAGCTGGAGAGGGAAAAAGCTGCACGGTATGAAGAGGAAAAGATGTTGGCTGTTTTAGCTGAGAAAAATTATGTACTGGATAATAAATTGAAATCTGTTAGGGAAGAGGTTGAAGCAGCAGAGGGGAAAATATCCGAACTTAAGACAGAATTGGAGAAATTCCGTGGGCTTTCCAAATATGCTGATGAGGAGATCCAGGAAGAACGAAGCGGGGAATATCAGTACACATCTATCTGCCAGGTTTATAGCGATTATAAAGGAAAAAAGTGCAGGCGCCTGGCGGATATAGAAAACAGGAAAGTCAGGCAGTTTGTCAAGGTTGAGGATGAGCCGGCTTATTATGGCAACCGCGACAGACTGCCGTTGTTTGATGGACCGGATACGGAAGGATTTGTGGGTATATGGGACTGGAGCGCTGTCACAAATAAAAAGGCCCCATATAAAGATTATGTACATATGCAGTACAATAGTAGTGTAAAGTTTGTAGAAATTGTAGAACTTACGGAGTGCCATAGTTTTGAGGAGATCTCGGAATGGCTTATCAGCAATGCTTTTATTGATATAATAAGCAGTAAAGTCATGTTTGGCTATCGGTCGGCAGAAAACCAAGTCAGTGGTTTACTGTGTGGAATCAGGGAATTTGAGTTTTGTGAAGGAAGAGCCAGTCTGAAAAAAGATGTATATATCTTGCCGCAGTATACGATTGATGTGGGTGATGTATTTGATCTTGCCGGCAGAAAGATTTACCGATACCTCAATTTGGGCGTGCCTCAGGGTATTTTTCAGGTTAAGAGTCCGCTGAAAGTCGTAAAAGATATTGTGGTAAAGCGTGCCACAAGTGCCAGGCTGCGTCAGGGAGGTCTCAACATAAAGGAGGCCCGGCACTGCCAGGCTTTTCTGAGAGAACTGCCGGAAGAGACAATTTACCAGGAGATTGTGGATGCATATGGATGTACGGAGGAAGACGCAGAGAACTATCTGACGGACTTTATCAAAAAAGCGGATTCCTGCCTGGGCCAACGGGACATGGATATGGAGACATTGGGAGCTGCACTGAAGAACAACCAGGAGCTTATAGTGAAGTGTAAGGAACTTCTCTCTGAGGATTGGAAAGCGGAGAACGACGAACAGCTCCGCATCGCCCGGAACAAGCTGGAGGAAGAAGAACGAAGCTGTCATGCCTTCCAGAAACAGCGGAGCACAGCGCAGGAAGAACTGGAAAAGCTTCAAAGGGAGATCTCAAGGCAGGAAAAACTGGCTCAGGATGTGGAGGAAAAAATTGCGGCCCGTATTGCATCAGCAAGAAAGGATGCGGCGGATTTTATATCGGAAATGTCCTTTGTGCTGCCCTGCGGTGTGAATGGGAGAAACATCCCAGGGGAAAGAGGTGCCGGTGATCTCTCAGTTACCTGTAGAAAAAGAGAATACCTTTCAGGCGAGGAGATAACAGATATTGATTCCTTTGAGGAAGAACTGACAGAGAATTTGAACAGGGCAGGATATGAGAACGGCACTGCCCTGCAGATGGCTCAGATGATTGTCTTTGCTATCAGCAGCAGGATGCCCATTGTGTGCAGAGATAATGCAGAAAGAATAGCGGATTGTATCGCTGCCATGTTTGGGGAAGAGGGCGTCTGCATGATGGCTGTGCCCATGGGGGAGCCCCGCTGCAAGGCCGTCTGCGACCTTATAGAGCGGGAGACAAAGGATGCGGGCAGAGTGTTTCTGTTAAATGGCATTTTTGATGGGTTTAATTTGAATGCTTTTCATGAGATCAGGCAGTGTTCAGAAAGCTGGAGCCATAATGTGGTTCTTATTTATCCCTTAAATGGCGTCAATGAAGAAATGATTTCAGGTTATGTGTGGAACAGAACAGTATTTATTGATGGGGATACGGGGATTGTAGACTTTGAGAAGAAGACATTGAATGCATTTCAGTCCACGGTGGATTTTGCTCTGGAATATGGGGAGAAATATGACGGGGAAAAATTTCAGGAAAAGCGCAGGCTTCTAAAGCAATTTTCCGGAATCCTTGACAATACGACACTGTTAAATTACACAAGGTATCTTACTGCAACGGATAGTACTATAGAACCCAACGAAATGTTGCTGCTCCAGATTCTGATGAGTGCGAAAGCCTCCGGAAAAAAAGAGGAACTGCTGGATGTTCTTTCGTCGATTTCTTTTGACATAAAGTCGGATAAATATATGGGGAAATACCTGTGAGGTGGAGGGAATGGAGGAGACAGTTCTGCGGGAGATGGCGGCGGATCTGGGGATCTGCAGATATGAAAAGGAATCGAAATTACAATACTGCAACAGGGTTTTGTACTCTGCAGTGATCAGCTGGATAAAGGCTTCTGCTCTGGACCGGCCTGTCACCAGTGTGCAGATGGAGTATCCGGGGGTGAGTAGAAGGCATATCCATGACAAAGTCACATCCATATGGAGGGAAATGTTGAAAAGGTTTCCTGAAGCAGAGCAATGGTTCAGGACGGAACCTGAAGGGGAGAGCCCCATTGTGGTTCTTTTGCCCAGACTCATTCGGCATGGAGAGCTGCTGAAGTCTGGATTTGAGACAAATCTGGTTCTTGCGAAAAGCAGCAAGATGCCATTTTCCAAGGGTATTGCCTGCAGAAAAGGAGAAGTGCTTTTGCCGGGAACATATTATTCTGGTATGGCCATGCTTCAGAAGATACAGGAGCTGGATGGCTTTCAGCCTGAAAAGGTGACAAGTGCCACAGCATGGTTTCAGGAGTATATCAAACGGGCCTGGTGGAAAGAGGCGGAACCTCCTGAAGACATGGAGTATTTTAATCCCTGTCTGAGAGCAGAAAACAATGTCGCGCGCTGGCAGCAGGAGCAGCCACGGCCAGTGAAAGGCGTATGGCTTACCCGCCGGAGCATTTACAGAAATGCCTATGAATATTTTCTGATCAGGAAGGAAGAGGGTCTGTATAGACATAATATTGATCCCTTTCTTCAGCAAATTGGCGAACACAGACGGTTTATGATTGCAATGAGGCATATGACGGGGCATGAGCCATTGGCGCAGGTATATCATTACATGGATCATATTTCCCTGAAGCTGCGGGTTTATCTGCCGCAGAAGGAGAGTTCTCTGCTGGAAACTTATGCATGGCCCCATGGTTTTGTTACGGATAAGCTGGAATGGGATATGGGTGAAGAGGTGTGGGAAGGGATAAAACCCTGTTTAGAAGGGCTGGGGCTGAAAGTCACGGAAGAGGGGGAGGTTCATGGATAAGTACGGAGTAAAAAACACTTATGATGCAATCAGGAACAGGCTGCTTGATTATATCAAGACAGAATATCTTGGCAAAAATGATGCGCTGCGTTGGGCCTGTGAGGAAGAACTGCAGAGACCGGGGATGGTTTTTCAGGAACCCTATATAGAGGCAAATCCTGCCTATTTTGAAGTGGAGGATGGGATCAGGCATGGGGACCTGGAGGAGGATGTAAAGAAAATTTTGACCAGAATGGCCAAGCTGGAGTTAGGGGTGTTCAAGAATCCCTATAAACATCAGATTCAATCCCTGGAAGCCTTTTACCAGGGGCGGGATCTTTTTGTGGCCACGGGAACAGGCTCCGGAAAGACAGAGTGTTTTATGTGGCCCATGGTGAGCAGGCTGGTGATGGAACAGATTCATTCTCCACAGACATGGAAGATCCGGGGAGTACGGGCCATTATGCTGTATCCCATGAATGCGTTGGTGTCCGACCAGCTGGGGAGGCTTCGCCGTATGATGGGCAATGGGGAAGGGGGATTTCACAGCCTGCTGAGGGAGGTGGCTCCGGGAAGCCGTGTGCCCCAGTTTGGCATGTATACAGGCCGTACTCCCTATTCGGGTCAGGCGGACAGTGAGCAGAACCGTGCTTTGGCCGATACCCTGGAGAAGGATATTTTTCTGCAGCCGGAGGAGGTGAAAAAGGAGCTTCAGAAGCTGGGAAAATATCCATCCAAAAAGGATTTGGGGGTATTTATTGAGCGCCTGAGAAAGCAGGAGGATGTCGTGACGGATCCGGAAGATGCGGAGCTGATTACCCGACATGAAATGTATCAAAATTGTCCAGACATTTTGATTACAAATTATTCTATGCTGGAATATATGCTGATGCGTCCTATAGAGAAAGTAATTTGGAACAATACAAAACACTGGCTGGAAAGCAGCCCCGATAACAGGTTGTTGTTCATTATTGACGAGGCTCATATGTACCGAGGCTCAGCCGGGGGAGAAGTCTCCCTTCTGGTGCGGAGAGTGCTGCATAAGCTGGGCATCAAGCGAAGTCAGGTGCAGTTTATCCTTACCAGCGCCAGTGTCCCGCCGGGAAAAGAGCAGGAGGAGGCTGTCCGCAAATTTGCATGTGATTTAAGTGCCCAGGGGATGAGAGGAGACAGGTTTGTCCTGATCAAAGGAATGGAAGAAGAGATGCACTTGACAGGGCGGGAATTTGCGCCGGAGGTTCTGGAGGACTATGATATTGACACCCTGCAGCAGGATTGGGATGGCAGATACAGGGCCATTTTAGATTTTGCCGGGCGGATAGGTTTTTCCGGTGCCCCTGAAAGTATGGAGGAAAAGGAGGTCAAGGCATGGCTCTATGATTGTCTGAGCCAGTACAATCCCATGCTGCGCATTATGAGCCAGACTCGGGGCCATGCTGTGCGGTTTCAGGACTTGGTGAAAATTGCATTTCCGGGAAAGGACTCCTCTGTGGCAGAAAAGGCAGCCAGTGCCCTTCTTGCGATTGCTCCTCTGGCAAAGAACGCCGAAGGGAAGGTTTTGTACCCTGCCAGACTACACATGATGTTCCGGGGGCTGCAGGGAATTTATGCCTGTTCCAATCCCTGCTGTACACAAAAAAGTTCCCGGGACGCAAAGCTTGGCTTGGGGCGCGTCTACCTGCGCAGGCCTGGAACGCGCTGCAAATGCGGGGGCATGATATATGAGCTGATGAATGAGCGCTCCTGCGGCGCACTGTTTCTACGGGGCTATCTGGATGTATCGGATTACCAAAACCCTTTTGTCTGGAATGAACCGGGGATTCAGTTTACCGACAGCCTGAAAGAGGTGTTTTTTTATCCCATTCCCCAGGAGGGCAGTTTTAAACGGACGGGGAAGATGGAGATTGCATGGCTGAATGCCTTGACAGGGCATCTGGACAGATTTCACGAGAAATCTCAGGAGGAAAGCTGTTGCCTGCAGGTGGCGTACTGTGATGTGGAAATCAAAGGCAGGCCAGATTTATGGACTTTCAGAACTTGTCCCAAATGCGATAAAATGCGGTTTGAGGCCACAGATTTTATCACAAAAGGAAACGAACCGTTTTTTAACCTGGTATCGGAGCAGTTCTATGTGCAGCCCCCTGTGGTACAAGATAAGAAGCTGGTAAATGAGGGACGGAAGGTATTGCTGTTTTCGGACAGCAGGCAGCGGGCGGCGGTTCTGGCAAGGGATCTAACCCGTGCAGCGGATGAATGGGCCATGAAAAAGGCTCTCACGGCAGCGGCAAGCGAACTTCAGGAATGGGCGGCCAGGAACAATAAACTTCCCACATTGGACATGTTGTATGCTGTCTTTTTAAAGGTTGCCCATGAGAAAGGGCTTAGATTTTTTTATGGGAACAACGAGAAGGAACTGCTGGAAGATTTGAGGAAGATGGAGGAGATATATAAGAAAAAGAAAGATAAAATAAGGTATGACACCGTCATGAGAAAGTATTTTAAGCATAAGCCCGATCAGTACTATGAGCATCTTCTGCGGCAGCTGTGCAGCAGTGTCCGGTCTCTGACAGACGCGGGGCTATGCTGGGTGGAACCGTGTGATATTGACGGGGAGACCTTTGAGGAGATCTTTGAGGAGCTGGAGACGGCGGAGATTGAGATGTCTCTGGAGGAGTTTAAGGTACTCTTTGCCGCCTGGGCCATGGAGATTATGACTTCCCAATATGCCCTGGGATGTGAGATTGACAACGATGTGCGGCGGGATATTACTTCATACCCTCGGTTTGGCATGGAGAGTGAGTTTAAACTGCCGGTGAGAATCAGGAAAGTGCTGGAGTCCCAGGGGCTGTCCAAGGAACAGACAGAGGTGGTAAACAGGCAGCTGGGAAAATATCTTGCTCAGGGGGACCATACATCTGCCATGTTTCTAAATCTGGAATTGATTGCGCTGCGGTTTGGGGAAGAACATGACTGGTATAAATGTCCCCGGTGCAGCGGCGTGTTTCCGTTCACTCTGTGGGGAAAATGCGCACACTGCGGGAAGGGAAGTCCTGGGCTTATGACTCAGGAAGACTTTGATGGAATCAAGTTCTGGCGGGCTCCTGTGCTGGGAGCCATACATGGGGACCCTCAGGTGCATATGACACGTATCAATACCGAAGAACACACGGCACAGCTTTCCCACAAGGACCAGAGGCATAAAACCTGGTCAACCACAGAAGACTTTGAGATGAGATTTCAGAATGTTCATGTGGACAATGACCGCCCGGTGGATATATTAAGTTGTACCACCACCATGGAGGTGGGAATTGATATTGGCTCCCTGACGGCGGTCGGACTGAGGAATATTCCTCCCATGCGGGAAAACTATCAACAGCGTGCAGGCCGCGCAGGCCGGAGAAGCGCATCCATCTCCACCATTGTCACCTATACGGACAACAGACCCCATGACAGCTACTATTTTCATAATCCTGAAAAAATTATCTCCGGCGCTCCGCGGACGCCCTGGATTGATGTTGACAATAAAAAGCTGGCATACCGGCATTTGAATGTGATCTGTGCCACGGAATTTTTTGACAGCAGGGGAACGGGCGCCGATGAAGAACGCATCTGCAGTTTTTTTCAGTCAGAGTATGAGAAGTTCAGACGATTTATCAGCGGGAAGGAAGAGGGGGATTTTGACAGAGAGACACTTGTTCCGGAGGAGGTCCATTTCAGTGTGAAGGAATATAAAAAGGAAATCCTGGACCGGCTGGAAGAGCTGAGGAAAAATGTGGAGGAATTCCCAGAGGAATATCAGGATGATGAACATCAGGAAAAGACCGTGCTGGACACCTTCCTTGAACGGGGAATTTTTCCTACATACTCCTTTCCAAGGGATGTGGTTGGGTTCTATGTGGAAGATGAAAAGGGGAAGAAGATTGTTCAGAAACCAGAGCGTCCTTTGGATATGGCCATCAGCGAATATGCACCTGGACGGCTGGTTGTGATAAATAAGAATACCTATAAATCAGGGGGAATTTACAGTTTTCACTCCAAGTTCCGCCAGGAAGGACAGGAACATCCTGCCAGACCTTTTTTCGACAGCAAAAGCAGGGAATACTTTAGAGATCTGTATTACTGTAATGACCCTGCCTGCAATTGGATGGGGCTCCAGGCTCAGAGCCAATGTCCTTTTTGTGGAAAAGGGACAATTCAGCGGCAAAAGATGTTAAAACCCTGGGGTTTTGCGCCTGTCAACGGCAAAAGCGCAAGAGGGGCTGGGGTGGAGGCCGAGATGTCCTATGCGGAGGAACCCTGCTATTCTATTACGCCCAAAGAGAGTGAGATGAGAACAGTCAAAGGTTTTGATAATCTTCGTTTCTCTAAAAGAGCCAATGACCCGTTGATCATTCTGAACAAAGGACCTAAAGCCACAGGTTTTATGGTCTGCCGGGACTGCGGTGCGGCGGTCCCCGGCAATGATGAAGCTGCTCTTGGAAAAATTTACAAACCATATCGTCATCCCTATACAAATTATAACTGTATGCATCCGGCGGGAAGTGCTGTCAATACCTACCTTGGAAATCAGTTCAGAACGGATATGGTGGTGTATGAGATTGCCCTTGATACAGAGCAGATCAATGCCAATCCCGGCGGTTTTTGGGTGCGGAGAGCGGGGCAGACTCTGGCAGAGGCCATGACCCTGGCAGGAGGACGTCTGTTGGACATTGAGTTTCATGAGATCAAAAGCGGATACCGGCTGCGGTATACGGAAGATGGGATGGGGGCGTATGTGGATATCTTTTTGTTTGACAGTCTTTCCAGCGGGGCCGGATACTGTTCCGCTCTGGGGGAGAGAACGGAAGAGCTGATGCAGGAGACAAAAAAGATTTTGCAGAGCTGCCATGCAGGGTGCGACAGCGCCTGTCATGAGTGTCTGATGCACTATTGGAATCAGCGTGTCCATGGCCTGCTGGATCGGTTTGCGGCATTGGAACTGCTGGAGTGGTGTGAAAATTCCGGACTTCCGCCGGAGCTGCCTTACAATGAACAGAAAAAACTGCTTGAACCCCTTAACGCCCTGGGAGCGGAATATAAGATTGTAGGCAACGGAAAGGAGCTCTTTGTGGAGTATGGGAGGAAAAGATGCAGGATTGCCGCATATCCGGTTATGTGGAGTGAAAACAGTGAGTTACTGCCAGGCGGGACCATTTCCCTTGGGGATAAACTTCTGAAGGTTGCGCTGCCCAAAGCGGATGAGATCATTCGGACAAAGCTGTTTTTGGTGTAGAGTAGGCTGCAAATACTATTTCAGAAAGGATAGAAAAACGATTGTATTGTTTCTTTTTCTTTTATTCTTTTTTCTATCCTTTCTTCTGGTAATAGCTTAACGTGGTAACAGAATGCGCCGATGCTTCTGTCCCCACAACAGGTCAAGGCAGTAAATTTCTACCTAACGTAAATTCTGTTGTCAAATTTTTCTTTTACCCGCTCCCTGTGTGTAACCATAATCGTGTTCTCGTCAGAGGATAAAATATTCTCAAGTATCTTATTCTCTGTCTGTTCGTCAATATGTGCCGTCGGTTCATCCATGATAAGAATTTTATGCGGCTTAGCCAATGCCCTGGCAATAGAAATTCTTTGTTTTTCTCCAAATGAAAGCTGCCTTCCACCGCTGCCAAGAATCGTATCTTTTCCTTCCTTAAGGCTTTTGTAAAATTCCTGCAGCTCTGCTTTTTTTACGGCGTCTTCCAAAATTTTATGCCTGCGGCCGGTATCAATCGAATCCCAGTAATCACCAAATAATATGTTTTCTTCCAGGGTGCCATTAATGATAACAGAGGCCTGTTCAACATAACTGATATATTCTGCAAGTTTTTCACCGGATATTTTATTGCTTCCGGCGAACAGAATTACTTCTCCCGATTCAGGCTGGTATAAACCGCACATCAGTTTCAAAAGCGTGCTTTTTCCACAGCCGCTCTCCCCATCCAAAAGTATTTTCCCCGGAAACTTTATTTCCATACTTTAATCCGAAATCACAGCAGAATTATCATAAGAGAAATTGTGATAAATATGATTCCCAAGCCGATCCACAGGATCGTTGTAAATAGACCAAGCCCTGCACTGATTACATCAAACAGAATTACTTCTCTTTCATACTGATATTGCTTTTCTTTTAAAATGTGAAAATCCTTTTCTGCCAGTTTTTCAATAAAGCTGTTTTCTTTCGCAGTATGCACATCCTGGAAGGACAATATTGTCATTTTAATACCCTCCCGGCTTAACTCCTGCATTTTCGTAATTTCTTCATAACCCCGGTATATTTTTGGGGAAAATATTTTGGGCAGGATAACAGAGATCACTGTCAACGCCATAATCGCGGCCACCAACAGAAAAGAATGCGTTAAACCATATGCCAGGACAATGATAAACTGGAGCATGCCGGAAACTATGGGCAAAAAGCTCTCCTGGAACGACTTTGAAACATTCTCAATATCCTGTTCCACCAATTCGCTTATTTCTCCATGGCCCTGTTGTTTTAAGGTGATTTCATCCGCATTCAGCATGCATGTCATTAACTCTTTTCTGATCCTGCTGCCAATTTTAAAGCTGATTTTTGCAAGTTTTTATGATAAGAGTATGAAATACAGAACCACCGTAATCAGCATTAAAAGCAGACACCCAAATATATTTCCTTCTTCATAGACCAAAGAGATATTGCTACTCTTTTCAATCAGCATTGATAAGAGTAGATTAAAAGAAGAAATAAATAAGATTAGCATAATACAAATAAAAAACATAATTCCCCCTTTGCTGTTAAACCGATAAAGTTTATGACAACTTATTTCTGCAGAATATATTGATCTCATTATCACTGTTTGGTGAAAAGATATGATGGCATTTTAATAATTTCCTGAGAGTTGAAAGTTGAAAAAAGAATAATTCTGGGTCCCTTTATGAAAGAAGGGAATCTCCATGTGGGACGACCGCCTAAAACAGGGCGGCCGTCCCTGCCATTGAAATGCATATGGCGTTATCTTATGACAACAGAAACATTCCCAAATGGATCATTTTGGTTTAGGGATATTTTTCTTTCAGGCTGGGTGTGGGTATCCTCTGCCTTTTTTCCATCCAAAATGACACCGGTTCCAAACTTGTTCTCTTTCTTGGTGTTTTTAATGCCCTCTTCTGTAAATACGATTTTATGCCGGATATTGTCCTTCTCTTCCTCCGATCCGGCGGCCTTTTGCTGTTTTTCCAGATCTTTCTGCATGTTTTTCAGGTATGAAACCTGGTCTTTTGACAGAGAGATGGTAATGATCACGCCTAACTGTTCGCTGCCAAACATTTTCTGGCCCTCAGCAGTACCTTTTTTATCTGCCTTCTGGGTCTCTGTTCCCTGTGCTTCTGCCTTCTGGGTTTCCGTTCCCTGCACTTTTGCTTTCTGCGTATCCGGCGTGGTCTTCTCCTGCTTCTTTTGGAGCTCTTCCTGCCGTTTCTCTAACTGCTGCTTCCTCAGCTGGCTGTTCAGATCCTGTATTTCCCTCTGCAGGGCCTGCGTCCGCTTTGATTTTTGCTCTTCGGACAGTTGATCGTCTTTGGAGACACTTTTCACTTCTTCCTGTAAACGCTTGATCTGACTGCGGATACTGCTTCCACGGCCGTCCCATGCGGACTGGCCTGACGACATGCCGCTTTTTGACGGTATACGGCTGCCCACCGATGCATTCATTCCCGCCATACCCATATTTTCATCTCCTTCCACTGTGCTTTGACCAATTTAAAGTTCACCCGAAAAGTTGTTGATAAAAATAATATAGCACATTGCCTCAGGCAAATCAATAAAGACAAAAAGAAAATGTGTTGGGAAGTTCATAAATTCTTTCTTGTGTCTTATGAACAGACCTGATAAAATCAAATTGAAAGCAGAATAGTATAGAAAGTAAAAAGAAAACAAAAAGAAGAGAATCGCGAAGAATAATAGGAGCCGTAAAAATGAATTACAACAAACCCATCTGTATTGCAGAAAACAAAAAAGCAGCTGTTGTGATCGTGGCCAGGGAGTACAAGCGGGCGGCGGGAATTCTGGCGGAATACCTGGGGAAGATCACCGACGCGGTATTTACGGTTCGGGAGACCACCACCGTGGAACCAAGCATAGTGTTAAAAAACGGGGAACACGGCCCGGAGGGCTTTCGCTACCGTATTTTTGACAAGGATATTGAGATCGAGGCTGCAAATGAGCAGGCCATGGTGTATGCCGTCTACGACTGGCTGGAGCGGGTGGCAGGCTGTCGGTATTACACCCGCACCTGCGAGTACATTCCCTTTGACGCCAGCCTGAGGGTGTGCTTTGAGGAATATTCCTGTTCCCCTGTTCTGGAGTACCGGGAGATTCTGTACCGGGATTTCAGCGACGTGGAATTTGCGGAAAAACACAAGATGACGCCAAGCTCCAAACGGGAGGAGAGCTGGGGATTCTGGTGTCATTCTTTTTACACCCTCTGTCCTCCGGAACAGTATTTTCAGGAACATCCGGAGTATTTTGCCCTCTATGAGGGAAAGCGCATAGGAGAAAAGTCTCAGCTCTGCCTGTCCAATCCGGAAGTGTTTGAGATCGTTCTTGCGAACCTGAAAAAGCATATGGCGGAGAAGCCCGGTGCCAGATACTGGTCCGTCTCCCAGAATGACAATGATGCGTACTGTCAGTGCGAGAAATGCCGCGAGAGGAACCGGAGGGACGGCTCTCCCATGGGATCGGTGCTGGATTTTGTCAACCGTATCGGTGCGCATTTTCCGGATAAAGTCATCTCCACTCTGGCATACTGGTACACCCGGAAGGCTCCGGCCATGACCCGCCCTGCCGAAAATGTCCATATTATGCTCTGCAACATAGAGGCGAACCGGGGGCTGCCCATTGAGACGGATGAAAAATCCACCGGCTCCCGCAAGGAACTTCTGGATTGGAAAGAAATCTGCCAAAATGTGTTCCTGTGGGACTACTGCATTCAGTTCCGCAACCTGGTGAGCCCGTTCCCGAACCTCCGTGTCCTGGGGCCAAATATCCGTTTTTTTGTGGAGAATCATGTCCGCTCTCTGTTCAGCCAGTGCAACCGGGAGATCGGGGGAGAGTTCCATGAACTGCGGGGATATCTTCTGGCTAAACTGATGTGGAATCCTCAGGTGGATGAGCGGGAAGTCATGCTGGATTTTCTGAAAGGCTATTATAAACAGGCGGGGCCTCTGATCCTGCAGTACATTGACCTGATTCACGACGAGATGGAGAAAGCAGGCGGAGAACTGAACATTTTTGGGGGACCTTTGGACGGAAAGGACACCTACCTGCGGGAGGAAACGTTCCGGCAGTATGAAGCTTTGTTTGAGCAGGCTGCGGCCCTGGTTCAGGGGGATGAAGAGGTTCTCTTCCGGGTGGAAACTGCCGCCCTGCCGGTGTACTATGGGGGAATTGTGCTGAAATACGGCAGCAGGGAGGAACAGCTTCGGCGGATTGGAAAATTTGCCAGACAGGCTCGCAAAACCGGCCTGGCCATGGTGGAAGAATGGAAAATTACGGTGGACAAATTTGTCACCGATGCCATGGCAGAGATGGAGTGACCATAAAGCGAGAGCAGGGATTGGTTGGAAGTTTTCCACAAGGGGGAATGACATGGGAAGTTATCTGAATCCAGGCGGAAAAGGTTTCCGGGAAAGCCTGCATTCTGAGATATATGTGGACAAGACCATGCTGATAGACAGGACCAATGCTGTCCTGAATACAAGGCAGAAGTATATCTGTGTCAGCCGTCCCAGACGTTTCGGCAAGTCCATGGCGGCGGATATGCTGGCGGCGTATTATGACAGAGAAGAAGATTCCGGGGGGCTGTTTGAAATCCGTACCATGGACTGGCATGAGGTGGCTGGAGCTTTGGAGGATTCCAGAAGACTTTTGGAGTCACTGTGGGCCCAGAATGCGGCGGCTGTGGCAGAGGGAATTGAGCGGGCTCACAGGGAAATATCTTCACTGCAGTACAATGATGAAAATACTCTCAGCTGTGTGGTAAATCTGGTATTTTATTCAGCCCGGGAGTATTATACAATTGTCAGAGAATTTCCCAGCGGGACAGGTTTTGTGGATATCTGTTTTATTCCACGGAAACTACACCTGGATAAGCCCGCGGTGATTATAGAATTGAAGTGGGGACAGAGTGCATCCGCAGCCATTGCCCAGATCAGGGACAGGCAGTATAATTGCTGTGCCTCCAAAAAAGAAGGCAGCTGACGGCAAAAGGAAAGGGAGAGATCATTATGGCAGATGACAGAGAGGATCTGGTATGGGAAGAGATCAAGACGGAGCATATTGTACAGGATGAATGGATAGATTTTAGAAAATCACAATTTCGTTTTCCCGATGGAAGTGAGTTCGGACCATATTATTCCTACAGCAGGAGAGATTATGTGGTTATTGTGGCATCGGACAGAGAAGGGAACCTCATTTGTGTAAGGCAGTTCCGGCAGGGGATCAGGGAAGTGACCACAGAGTTTCCGGCAGGCGGCCTGGAGCGCTCTGACGGAAAGGAATACCGCGCAGGAGGCGATGCGCCCTCGGAGGATGCTCTTGCCGCGGCGAAGAGGGAGCTGGCGGAGGAGACAGGCTATGTCTCCGACCAATGGACCCACCTTATTACCCTTCCCTCCAACGCCACCATGGGGGACAACTTTGCCCATGTGTACAGGGCAGAGAACTGCCGCAAGGTGGGGGGACAGGAGCTGGATGCAACGGAATTCCTGAATGTGGAACTGCACACGGAACAGGAGATTCAGGAGATGATTTATTCCGGCAGATTTCAGCAGACGGTTCATGTGATGGCCTGGCTTCTGGCAAAGGAGAGAGCACAGGGGAAGGGAACGGCATGAAGAGATTGCTGGTAACGGGGGCGTCGGGTTTTCTGGGCAGCAGGATTACCGATTACTACCGGGGAAAATACGAAATTTATGCGCCGTCCCACAGGGAATTGGACATTGCCTGGGGCGGAGAATTATCCTGCAGGATTATGGCCTGGAGCCCCGATTTCATTGTCCACTGTGCGGCGGTGTCGGATGTGGGGAGGTGTGAAAGGGAGCCGGAGCTGTCGTGGAAGATCAACGTGGAAGGCAGCATAAACATTGCGGAGGCGGCCCGGAAGGCCGGGGCGAAATGCCTGATCTGCAGTTCCGACCAGGTTTATTTCGGGAGTCATCTGAGGGGGCCGCACAGCGAGGAAGAAGCCCTCTCCCCCTGTAATCTGTATGGAAAACAGAAGCTGTGGGCGGAGGAGGAATGCCTGCGGGTGAACCCGGAATGTGTGCTGCTGCGACTTTCCTGGATGTATGATATCCGGACCATGAACAGGGGGGAGCATGGGGATTTTTTCCGCACTCTTCTGGCAAAAATAAACTCTTCGGAAGCGCTGCGGTTCCCGGTACATGATGTGCGCGGCATTACGGATGTAAACGAAGTGGTAAGAAATCTGGAAAGGGCTTTTGGCCTGGAGGGCGGCATCTACAATTTCGGTTCTCCCAATGAGAAAAACACTTATGGGACCATGACGGAAATCTTTGAAAAACTTCAGTGGGACACAGCCCCTCTGGAGCCGGATCAGGCGGCGTTTCTGGACAATCCCAGGGATATGAGCATGAGCCAGGAGAAGATAAACGAAAAAGGGATCTTTTTCTCCAGAACAGCGGATGCCCTGGCGGAACATTTGAGTCAGGCCAGCCAGAGCAGACCGCAGATCAGAGGGATTGATTCTGACACAGACAAAAAAACGATTGCAAGAACCATATTGGAAGCACTCCCAGACTGGTTCGGCATCCCGGAAGCCACAGAACAATATATAGCGGACAGCAGCGGAAAAGTTTTTCTCTGTGCTTATGATGGCGAAAAGCCTGTGGGATTCCTCTACTTAAAGGAAACCGGACGGCATACGGTTGAACTGGCAGTGATGGGGGTGCTGAAAGAATATCACCGGCTTGGCATAGGCCGGAAGCTTTTTGAGGCGGCGAGAGAAAGGGCTGAAGGACAGGGGTATTCTTTCATCCAGGTTAAAACAGTCCAGATGGGCAGATATGACAGTTATGATGATACCAACAGGTTCTACCTGTCGCTGGGATTCAAGGAACTGGAAGTGTTCCCAACGCTGTGGGATGAGTGCAACCCATGTCAGATTTATATTATGTCCGTGTAAAAAGCAATGGGGGAGCGCCGCAGATTCCCCATTGCTTTTTATTATCCTTGGACAGATGCTTCTGCCAGATGTCTTATGAAGCATTTTCTATTGTAATGTGATGGAGTATAGGCTATAATGTATATAAACTGCGAGAAAACAGGTTACAAAGGAATAAAAATCCGCAGAATTTTATCTTACAACGCCATCACGAGAGGAAAAAACACATGGAACAGTTAGAGAAACCGGGAACTTCCCAGATTGTCTTTACGAAAGATACTTCCGAGAACGCTGTATCCGGAGAAAATATACAGGAAGAGGGAGGTATGTCGCCGGAGCCGAAGGCAGCCGCTCACTCACAGAAGGAACCGGAGCCGAAGACAGCCGTTCACTCACAGAAGGAACCGAAGTCGGGTACAGCGGCCTGTCTGCGGCGGGAACTGGAGGCGGAAAAGGCAGCCCGCCTGGAGGCGGAGAAGAGAGCTGCCGCACTGTCCCAGGGGAAGGAACTGCTGGAAAAAGACCTGGCATCTGTGAAAAAGCGCCTGGAGGAGGAAAAGCGCAAAGCGTCAGAAATGCAGCCGTTTTCAGATCTTTCCGACTCGGAAACGGAGGAGGGAAACGGGGAATTTAAATTTACCTCTATCTGTCAGGTTTTTACAGATCATCTCGGCAAGAGGTGCAAGCGTCTTGCAGATATAAAAGGGGGCAGGGTGGTGCCTTTTTCCAAGACAGAAGGGGAGCCGCCCTATTTCGCCAACCGGGACAGACTGCCCCTGTTTGCCGGGCCCGATGAGGATGCGTTTGTGGGGGTGTGGGACTGGTCCCCGCACCAGAATCTCAAGGATGCCCGCAAGGATTATATTAAAATGCGGTACAATGACAGCGCCAGGTACATAGCGGTGGAAGAACTGCCGGACTGTCACAGCTGCAGGGATATTGCCGGGTATCTTGCCGCAAATCTTCTCACGGAACTTGGGAACGGCAGAGTGTTTTTCGCCTGTAAGGAAGTGGATGGCAGGGTGGAGGGCCTGCTGTGCACAAAGGGAGATTTCGAGTTTGTCCAGGAGGAATCTGTCTCCGCAGGGGCCTGGCTGAAAAAGGAAGTCTGCACCCTGCCCCGGTACACGGTGGATGCCCGGGACATACTGGAGCTTTCCAAAAAGAAATTCTACAGGTATACAAATATGGGAACGCCCGAAAGTGTTTTTCAGGTGAAAAGTCCTCTGGAGGTGGTAAAAGAGGTCGTTCTGGCCCGGGCTGCCAGCGCCAGACTGCGGAAGGAGGGGCTGACCAAAAAAGAGATACAGCACGTCCAGGCATTTTTGAAGGGGCTGCCCGGGGAGACTCTCTGCGGGGAGATTGCCGAAGTCTGCGGCTGTACAGAGCAGGAGGCAAAGGAATATTTCTCCGCTTTTGTGGAGCAGGCAGATTCCTGTCTCAGGGAAAATGATCCAGCGCCGAAAAAACCTGATGGGGCGGTGGAGTCAGGAGGAAAGACTGCGGAGGAGCGCCAGGTCTGCCAGAGCGAAGAGCACCGGACTGAGCCGGCCGCTGTCCTGCCGGATTCTGGGGAGGTGCTGCAAAAGCCGGCCCTCACGTTTTCCTTTACCCGGGGAGAGAGGAAATTTCTTCCCGGAGGCCCTATTGCCGACGGGGATGCTTTTGAGAAAGCACTCAAGGGCAACCTGTGTCTGGCAGGCTATGAGGCGTCTGCCGCCGGGGAGATGGCCCGGAGGATGGCCTACGCCCTGGGCATGTTGGTGCCCGCAGATACGACGATTCCCGTGGTGTGCGGCGCCAACGGGGAGAGGATTGCCCGGTGTCTTTCCGCCATGTGGGGAGGAAAAGGCGCCTGTCATCTGACCCTGCCGGGGGGAGAGGACCGTTGCAGGGAGATCTGTGATTTTATAGACAGAGAGACGGCAGCCGAAGGCAGGGGAGTATTCCTGATAAACGGCGTCTTTGAGGGAGGCAGCTCCAGGGCCTTCCATGAGATACAGCAGAGGGCCCGGGAGTGGGGGACGGACGCTGCACTGCTCTTTTCTTTAAATGGCATGGACAGGGGGACGGTTCCCGGCCATGTGTGGAGCCAGGCGGTTTTTCTGGACGGGGATATGGGGCTGGAAGGGTTTGAGGCGGAAACGCTCAAGTCCTATGGGCCGCTCTTCCAGTGTGACAGGAAGTACGACGAGGCGCTTTTTGGCCGGAAAAAGGAGCTGCTGGGACCCTGCCGGGGACTTGTGGACAACAGAGCTCTGCTGGAGTACGCCAGATACCTGGCAGTCACAGAAAGCGGCATAGAGCCGGGGGGAATGGTGCTGACTCAGATTCTCCTCAGCGCCGGGGCCCTGGGGAAGAAGAGGGAACTTCTGGAATTCCTTCTGTCCGGAGGATTTGACATAAAAGCCGATGAAAGTATCACAAGATATCTGTAAGGCAGGGGTTCGGAGAAATTTTCCTCTCCTCCGCCTCCGGCATTGTATAAAATGCCATATAGTTTTTATGAACTTTTAAGGAAAAAGGACATTGCAAATAGATAGGGACTATGATAAACTAGACACAGTGTATATGATAAAAAAATAACAATCAATACCTAAAAATCTTTGGAGGTAAAACAAATGGCAAAGAAAGTAGTTTTAGCCGGTGCATGCCGTACCGCCATCGGTACCATGGGCGGATCGCTGAGCACCACTCCCGCCGCAGAGCTTGGAGCAGTGGTAATCAAGGAGGCACTGAACAGGGCAGGGGTCAGCCCCAAGGACGTGGACCAGGTGTACATGGGATGCGTTATCCAGGCAGGCCTGGGCCAGAATGTGGCCCGCCAGGCATCCATCAAGGCAGGACTTCCCATTGAAGTGCCTGCTGTCACCATGAACGTGGTCTGCGGCTCCGGTCTGAACTGTGTAAACCAGGCAGCGCAGATGATTATGGCGGGAGATGCCGACGTTGTGGTTGCAGGCGGCATGGAGAATATGTCCATGGCTCCCTATGCGGTTCCCCAGGCCCGTTACGGCTACAGGATGAACAACGGCACTCTGGTGGACACCATGATCAAGGATGCTCTGTGGGATGCCTTCAATGATTATCATATGATCACCACTGCGGACAATATCTGCAGGGAGTGGAACCTGACCAGGCAGGAACTGGACGAGTTCGCCCTGAAGAGCCAGCAGAAGGCGGAGGCTGCTCAGAAGTCCGGTGCTTTTGACGCGGAGATCGTGCCTGTGATGGTGAAGAAAAAGAAAGAGACCATTGAGTTCAAAGTGGACGAAGGCCCCAGGGCAGGATCAACCATAGAAGGACTTGCCAAGCTGCGCTCCATCAACCCTGACGGATTCGTCACCGCAGGCAACGCTTCCGGCATCAACGACGGTGCGGCTGCCATCGTAGTGATGAGCGAGGAGAAGGCGAAAGAGCTGGGTGTGAAGCCCATGGCTACCTTTGTGGCAGGAGCTCTGGCAGGTGTGCGCCCTGAAGTTATGGGTATCGGCCCTGTGGCGTCTACCCGGAAAGTCATGGCCAAGACCGGCATGAAGATTGAAGATTTCGATATCATCGAGGCCAACGAGGCATTTGCCGCTCAGTCCGTTGCTGTGGGCAAGGATCTGGGCATTGATGTGGATAAGCAGCTGAATCCCAACGGCGGCGCTATCGCTCTGGGACATCCTGTGGGCGCATCCGGCTGCCGTATTCTGGTGACACTGCTGCACGGCATGAAGGCAAGAGGAGCCAAGACCGGCCTGGCCACTCTGTGCATCGGCGGCGGCATGGGCTGCTCCACCATTGTGAAAATCGAAGACTAATCATGTAATCATGGGGGATGCATCTGAGGCTTTCAAATCAGAAAGCCTTAGATGTATTCATGTAGCCTGAAACCAGAACTATACATATTTAAAGAGGTAGAGAGATGGATTTTATTTTGTATGAGCAGAAAGGGGCTTACGCTGTCATCACCATCAACCGTGAGAAAGCGCTGAACGCCCTGAATTCCACCGTGCTGGAGGAACTGGACAAGACACTGGACGGGGTGGATCTGGAGACAGTGCGCTGCCTGGTTCTCACCGGAGCAGGGGCAAAATCCTTTGTGGCAGGTGCTGACATCGGAGAGATGAGCACTCTCACCAAGGCGCAGGGAGAAGCTTTCGGCAAGAAGGGCAACGATGTGTTCCGCAGGCTGGAGACATTCCCCATCCCCGTGATCGCGGCGGTGAACGGCTTTGCTCTGGGCGGCGGCTGCGAGCTTGCCATGAGCTGTGACATCAGGATCTGTTCCGATAACGCCGTGTTCGGCCAGCCTGAGGTGGGTCTGGGAATTACGCCCGGCTTCGGCGGCACCCAGAGGCTTGCCCGTCTGGTAGGCGCGGGAATGGCGAAACAGATGATCTACACTGCGCGCAATATCAAGGCGGACGAGGCTTTCAGGATCGGCCTTGTGAATGCCGTTCATCCTCAGGAGGAACTGCTTCCCGCTGCGGAGAAGATGGCTGCGGGCATTGCCAAGAACGCTCCCATCGCCGTGCGCAACTGCAAGAAGGCCATCAATGAGGGCCTGGATGTGGATATGGATCAGGCGATTGTGATTGAAGAAAAGCTCTTTGGAGACTGCTTCGAGACAGAGGACCAGAAGTACGGCATGGCTTTCTTCCTGGATAAGAACAAGGAGAAAGTTAAAGAGCCTTTCCAGAACCGTTAAGGGGAAATTTGAATTGATAGATTAAGGAGGAACTTTCAATGAAAGTAGGTATTATCGGTGCGGGCACCATGGGTGCCGGAATCGCACAGGCATTTGCCATGACCGAGGGCTATGAGGTTTGCCTATGCGACATTAAGCAGGAGTTTGCCGACGGCGGCAAGGCCAGGATTCTGAAGAACCTGAACTTCCTGGTGAGCAAGGAGAAGATCACCCAGGAGAAGGCGGACGCCATTTCTGCCAAGATTGCTACCGGTCTCAAGGATATCTGCACGGACTGTGACCTGGTGATCGAGGTTGCGCCTGAGAATATGCAGATCAAGAAGAGCACCTTCAAGGAGCTGCAGGAGATCGTGAAGCCCGAGTGCATCTTTGCCACCAATACCTCTTCCCTCTCCATCACCGAGATCGGCGCAGGCCTTGACAGGCCTATGATCGGCATGCACTTCTTCAACCCTGCCGACAGGATGAAGCTGGTGGAAGTGATTGCAGGCGCCAACACACCCGATGACTTGGTGGAGAAGATCAAGAACATTTCCACGGAGATCGGCAAGACACCCGTTGAGGTGAAGGAAGCTCCTGGTTTTGTGGTAAACAGGATCCTGATCCCCATGATCAATGAAGCCATCGGCATCTATGCAGAGGGTATCGCCAGCGTGGAGGACATTGACACCGCCATGAAGCTGGGCGCATCCCATCCCATGGGACCTCTGGCCCTGGGAGATCTGGTGGGCCTTGACATTGTGCTTGCCATCATGGAAGTGCTTCAGAACGAGACCGGCGACTCCAAGTACCGCCCTCATCCCCTTCTCCGGAAGATGGTGCGCGCAGGCAAGCTTGGCAAGAAGACTGGAATCGGCTTCTACGATTACAGCAAGAAATAAGCAGGACAGAACGCGGAACCGCCGCCCGGGTGTGGTGGTTCCGTGTCCTGTGCCCGGAGTATGACAGGTTTCGGAGGAGATAGTTTCTTCCGTGACAGTCTCTCAGCGGTCAGGCAGGCCCGGGGCGGCAGTCTGACAGGGGACGCTGCAGAAGGGCCGGGCAGTTTTAACCGGCAGAAGGGCCGGGGTTCTGGATAATGATGGAAAACGGGAATCCGGACATTTGTTTCGGATTCCGGCCGGTGGGATGCCGGAATTCAAGAGTATAAATGGAGGAATGTAAATCATGGATTTTACACTGCGGAAAGAGCATGAAATGGCACGCACTCTTTTCAGGGAGTTTGCCGAGAAAGAAGTTAAGCCTCTTGCCCAGGAGGTGGACGAGACAGAAGAGTTCCCCAGGGGAACAGCTGAGAAGATGGCAAAGAACGGCTTTTTGGGAATTCCTGTTCCCAAGGAGTACGGCGGACAGGGCTGTGATCCTCTGACCTATGTGATGTGTGTGGAGGAGCTCTCCAAAGTCTGCGGCACCACGGGCGTAATCGTATCCGCTCACACTTCCCTCTGCTGCGATCCCATTATGACTTTCGGAACAGAAGAGCAGAAGCAGAAGTATCTGGTTCCCCTTGCAAAGGGTGAGAAACTTGGCGCTTTCGGTCTTACCGAGCCCGGCGCAGGCACGGATGCCCAGGGACAGCAGACCAAGGCTGTGCTGGACGGAGATGAGTATGTGATTAACGGCTCCAAGATTTTCATCACCAACGGTAAAGAGGCGGATGTGTATGTGATCTTCGCCGTCACCGGGGTGATTGAGAAGAGGGGCAGGAAGATCAAGGAGATCACCTCCTTTATCGTGGAGAAAGGTACTCCTGGCTTCACCTTCGGCACCAAGGAGAAGAAGATGGGTATTCGCGGATCTTCTACCTATGAGCTGATCTTTACCGACTGCCGCGTTCCCAAGGAGAACATGCTGGGCAAGATCGGACAGGGCTTTAAGATTGCCATGCACACTCTGGACGGCGGCCGTATCGGTATTGCCGCACAGGCTCTGGGAATCGCAGAGGGTGCTCTGGAGAGAACCATCGCTTACACCAAGGAGAGGAAGCAGTTCGGCAAGTCCATCGCCGCACAGCAGAACACCCAGTTCCAGCTGGCTGATATGGCCACCAAGGTTCAGGCGGCACAGCTTCTGGTTTACAAGGCTGCCATAGCGAAGGCTACCCAGAAAGAGTACGGTTTTGAGGCCGCTCAGGCGAAGCTTTACGCCGCTGAGGTTGCCATGGAAGTTACCACCAAGGCAGTACAGCTCCACGGCGGTTATGGCTACACCAGGGAGTACGATGTGGAGCGCATGATGCGCGATGCCAAGATCACAGAGATCTATGAGGGCACCAGCGAGGTTCAGCGCATGGTTATCAGCGCAGCACTTTTGAAGTAATCCTGAGGGACAGGGTTCCGAGAGAGGGGATCCTGGAAGGGCCGGAAGTATTTCAGCAGTGCCCGGCTTCGGGCAGCGGCATGATTATATAAGAAAATAAGGAGTGAAAATACAATGAAAGTTGTTGTTTGTATCAAGCAGGTTCCTGATACCAAGGGCGGCGTCAAGTTCAATCCCGACGGTACCCTGGACAGGGCAGCCATGATGACCATTATGAACCCCGACGACAAGGCAGGACTGGAGGCAGCGCTCCGGCTGAAAGATCAGTACGGCGCGGAAGTTACCGTCCTGACCATGGGACTTCCCAAGGCGGAGGATGTGCTTCGTGAGGCAATGGCCATGGGTGCTGACAAGGGCGTTCTGGTGACGGACAGGGTGCTTGGCGGCGCTGACACCTGGGCTACTTCCCAGACACTGGCAGGCGCACTGCGCAATATGGAGTATGACCTGATTATTACCGGACGTCAGGCTATCGACGGCGACACCGCACAGGTTGGTCCCCAGATCTCCGAGCATCTGAATATTCCTGTGATCTCCTACGCACAGAACCTGAGAATCGAGGGGGACAGTGTGATTGTGGAGCGTCAGTATGACGACAGGTATCATGTGCTGAAGGCAAAAATGCCCTGCCTGATCACTGCACTGGCAGAGCTCAACGAGCCCAGGTACATGACTCCCGGTGGAATCTTCGACGCATACAAGACGGAACTGACCGTATGGGGAAGAGCTGACCTGAAGGATGTGGAGGACTCCAACCTGGGTCTGAAGGGTTCTCCCACCCAGATCGCAAAGGCTTCCGATAAGGTCAGGAAGGGCGCCGGCGAGAAAGTGGCTCTGGATCCTGCAGAGGCTGTGGACTATATCGTTGACAAGCTCAAGGTGAAACATGTTATCTAGTATGTTCCACAACAATTACCACTATCTTTCAAACTTTGAAATATATGCCTGTCACAGGCAGGCGAGGAGGTAAAACAATGAACTTAGAAGAATATAAAGGCGTATTTGTCTTTGCGCAGCAGGTGGACAATTGCGTCAACAGCATCGCTTTCGAGCTGATCGGCAAAGGCAAGGATCTGGCGGCGGATCTTGGTACAGAGGTTACTGCTGTCCTGGTGGGAAGCGGCGTGAAGGGTCTGGCAGATGAACTGGCAGAGTACGGCGCTGACAGGGTTATCGTGGTAGATGATCCTGAACTGAAGGAGTACAGGACGGAGCCCTATGCACATGCACTGGCTTCTGTCATTGAGAAATATAAGCCTGAGATCTTCCTGGTGGGCGCAACGGCAATCGGCCGTGACCTGGGCCCCCGTGTGTCCGCAAGGATACATACCGGCCTGACGGCAGACTGTACACAGCTTGACATCGGTGACTTCCCCTTGAACCCCATGCCTGGCAAGGAGCAGAAGCACAACCAGCTGCTGATGACCCGCCCTGCTTTCGGCGGCAACACCATCGCTACCATCGCCTGCCCTGACTTCCGTCCTCAGATGGCAACGGTTCGTCCCGGCGTTATGCAGAAAAAGGACAGGCAGGCCGGCGCCAAGGCCAATGTGGAGGAGTTCAATCCTGGATTTACACCCAACAACAACTATGTGGAGATCCTGGAAGTGGTGAAGGCAGTGTCCGAGACCGTTGACATTATGGATGCGAAAATCCTGGTGTCCGGCGGCCGTGGAATGGGCGGAGCCGAGAACTTCAAGATCCTGGATGACCTGGCAGAAGTTCTGGGCGGAACCGTGAGCTGCTCCCGTGCCGTGGTTGACGCAGGCTGGAAGCCCAAGGATCTGCAGGTAGGCCAGACCGGCAAGACTGTGCGCCCCAACGTGTATTTTGCAGTGGGTATCTCCGGCGCCATCCAGCACCTGGCAGGTATGGAGGAGTCCGATATCATCATTGCCATCAATAAGGATGAGACGGCTCCCATCTTTGATGTGGCAGACTATGGTATTGTCGGCGATCTGAATAAGATCGTTCCCGCTCTCACCGAGAAGCTGCGCGCGGAGATGGCAAACAAGAACTAAGGGAACATTCCTTAAATGTTATGACTCCCATGAACCTGGACGGAGGATTCCTCTGGGTTTGTGGGAGTTTTTTATACCTCTGTCAGGTGCGGGAAGAGCAGTCCGGGGGCGGAGAAGTTATATTCCCAGTAGTGGGAAGAGCAACCTGGGAGCAGTCCGGGGGATGAAACAAAGTTTTTCTCTGAGAGGAAGAGGAAGTGCAGGGGGCACAGGAGAAGCTGAAACACAGGGAGGGGAGAAATGAGAAGAAATGTAAGCCTGGAAGAGATTTCCGACGGAAATCTCTATGGGGAAAATGATATGGTGAAGGCGGACTGCCAGGGCTGTCAGGGATGTTTTCAGTGCTGTGTGGGTATGGGTAAATCGGTCATACTGGATCCCTATGACCTGTGTCGGCTGCAGCAGGGGCTGGGCAAGGGGATGGAAGAGTTTCTGGCGGAGGGAGTATTGGAGCTGAACGTGGTGGACGGGGCCGTGCTGCCCAATCTGAAAATGGTGGGAAAGGAAGAACGCTGTGCTTTCCTGAACGGGGAGGGAAGATGTGACATTCATCAGTTTCGCCCCGGCATCTGTCGGCTTTTTCCCCTGGGACGCTATTATGAGGAGGGGGATTTCCGCTACTTTCTCCAGACAGGGGAGTGCAGGGCCCCTGTCCGCTCCAAGGTAAAGGCGGGAAAATGGATCGATACTCCTGACAGAAAGCGATACCATGACTATATCTGCAGCTGGCATTTCCTGCTGAAACAGCTGGAGACGGCAGGGGTGGGTGCAGACGCGGAGAATGCAGGTATGGACAGGGCAAAGGAACTTAATATGGCCCTGCTGCAGATTTTCTTTATGCGCCCCTATGAGACAGGGAAGGACTTTTATGAGCAGTACAGCATGCGGGAGAAGGAGTTCCAGGGCATGCTTTTCCCTGCAAATTGCTTGCGTTTTGTCTGAAACTAAGATATAGTAACAAATAAGTAAGATAAATTGAGGTGAAAACATGAATTCATTTGATATTATCGGCCCTGTGATGGTGGGACCATCCAGTTCCCACACGGCGGGAGCAGTCAAAATCGGCAATATTTCCCGAAGACTTCTGGGGGGGACGGTGAAGAAGGCGGATATCTTTTTTCACGGTTCCTTCCTTGCCACAGGGAAGGGACATGGAACGGACAGGGCCCTGGTGGCCGGGCTCATGGGTTTTGGGGTGGACGATCCCCGGATTGCGGACAGTTTCCGATATGCCAAGGAGGCGGGAATGGAGTGCTGTCTTTCCGGCATTGATCTGGGAGATGTGAATCCTAACTCCGTGAAGCTGCTTTTAAGCGGGGAAGAGGGCCAAAGCATTGAGATTGTGGCTGCCTCCGTGGGGGGCGGCGCCATCCGTATTCTGGAAATTGACGGACTTCCGGCAGATTTTTCCGGAGATTACCCCACTCTTGTGGTTCAAAATGTGGACCAGCCCGGGCATGTGACAGAGATCACATCCATGCTGGGACACAAGTCTATCAACATTGCCACCATGAAACTGAATCGCTCTTCAAAAGGTGGGAATGCTGTCATTGTGGTGGAATGTGATCAGGAAGTGCCTGCGGATGCCGTCCGGTGGCTGGCCCATTTGGAAGGAATCTTAAAGGTCACATATCTAAGTTTATCAGGCGAAGCCTGATAAACTTAATTTAGCAGGTGAAGCCTGACAGGCTTAATTTAGCAGGTTTTAAAATAGGTGGTGGAGGAAGCAGGATGTATCAGTCATTTCAGGAAATAATCAGAATAGAAAAGAGCTTTGGATTGAGCTTCTGGGAAGTCATCAGGGAGAATGACACCAGGGAGATGGATATCACGGCGGAGGAAGCACTTCGGCGGATGGAAAAAATGTACGACGCCATGAGGGAAGCTGACAAGGCTTATGACCCTTCTCTCTCCTCTGCCAGCGGCCTGGCAGGGTGCGATGGAGAGAGGATTGCGGCGGCCCGCCGGGAGGGAACTCTGCTCTGCGGTTCATTCCTGGGGCTTGTGATGGAAAAAGCTGTCAAGATGGGAGAGTCAAACGCCTGTATGAGGCGTATTGTGGCGGCGCCTACAGCGGGTTCCTGCGGGGTGGTTCCTGCGGTTTTCCTGTCATTGGAGGAGGAAAAAGGATATGCTAAGGAGGAAATGGTGAAGGCTCTCTATGTCAGCGCGGGCATTGGGGGCGTCATAGCCCAGAGGGCCAGCATCTCAGGAGCCGCAGGGGGATGTCAGGCGGAGATCGGTGCCGCTTCCGCTATGGCGGCAGGGGGAACAGCATTTCTTCTGGGAGGTGATGGGGAGGCAATCTCTCATGCCGCCGCTCTCGCTATGAAGAATCTTCTGGGCCTGGCCTGTGATCCGGTGGCCGGTCTGGTGGAAGTTCCCTGTGTCAAGAGAAATGTGATTGGAGCTGTGAATGCCCTCACATCCGCCGATCTGGCCATGGCGGGCATCCGCAGCAAAATTCCGCCCGATGAGGTGTTTGACGCTATGCGAAATATCGGCAGAATATTGCCGGAAGAGCTGAAAGAGACCGGCAGGGGCGGCCTGGCGGCAACTCCTACCGGCATTGCGTTCCGGAAGGGACTGGAGACGTTCTGAGGCACTGGTTTATGTGTATGTTTTTGCAGTCTGGGAACTGTTAAGAAATAACTATGTATTCTGTGTCAATTGAGAAGAATTATTTCTTAACAGTTCCTTGCAGAGACTGCTGCATGGTGCTGCAGCCATTTTTTAAATGCAGTGGGGAGTCAGGGCAGGGACAGTATTCTGTACAAGACCACAGGTACTTGTTTGATGGAAGGTTAGTGGAAGGAGATTGTTATGCATAATGGTCTTAATGAGGAGGATATGAGTGTCCGGATTCAAAAATTAGAGCAGCAGATAAGCGATGAGCGTGCGCGGCTATCAACAGACCGAATGGACATTTCTTTTGGCGAGCTGATACACATGTATAAAGCAGGTGAACTGCTGATCAGACCGGAATATCAAAGACTTTTCAGGTGGAAAGGTTCACAGAAGACGGCTTTAATAGAATCGATTTTATTAGGAATTCCAATTCCTCCTGTTTTTGTTGCAGAAGACATGGAAGGAGTCTGGGAATTGGTTGATGGGCTGCAGAGAGTTTCTACAATTATCAGCTTTTTTGGTGATTTAGACGAAAGCCTGCTGACAGTATGTGTGGAGGATTCCCAGGAAGACAATGTGAATTATGTGAATAAATGGGAGTTGGAGAGCGGTAATCTTGTAGAAGATCTGGAAGGATTCAATGTGGATACTCTTCCTAAAAAATATGTTATAAACTTAAAACGGGCAGTCTGCAGAGTCGAGATACTTCGTGGTGAGAGCAATACAGCGATGAAATATGAACTGTTTAAAAGATTAAATTCAGGAGGTTCAACATTAACACCGCAGGAGATCCGCAATGCGATTTACAGAGGAATAGACCCCAAAATAAATATTTTGACAGAGAAACTCAGTAAAAACGAGGATTTTATAAAGCTTGTCTCATTGAGCGGGCAAAAAAAGCAGGAATTGTATGACCAGGAACTGGTTCTCAGATTTGTTGCGTTTTTGGGCAATGCGGATAAGATTAATGCCAATACTGAAATATTTCTTGATAAATTCATGGAAACAGCGGTTAAAGACAAAGAGTTTGATGTTGGCTACTATGAGGAACTGTTTGTGAAAGTTATGAGAATGCTGCGAGACGCAGGCGATTCCAGCATGTTTAGAAATGATCGCAAAGGGTTTGTTCCTGCTTATTATGAAGGAATTACACTTGGTATTGCACAAAATCTTGAAAAATATGAGGCCAGACCAGAATTGATTTTGGAGCGTATACAGGCATTAAAAGAAGATAGAGAATTTAAAAAATATTCTGGATCTGCATCAAATAGTAAGAGCAGGATCAAAAACCGCCTGAAAGTTGCCAATAAGATTTTTCGGTAATGGCAGGAGCGCAGATGATGGATTTTAATAATGAACATATGTCTTTGATAGAGCAGTATGAGGCCAGCGCTTTGGATATAGAGAGGATACTCTTTACAGGAAGATATAGACTCAGCAGGAAACATTCTTCTTTGCTGTCGGTTCAATCCATTTCCATTCTGTATTCATATTGGGAGGGATTTGTGCAAAATTCTTTCAGACTCTATATTGAGTATCTGAATTCTCTTAATATCGATTTTACTATGTTTAGTGATGATATAATAATTTTCCACATGGATAAGACATTTAAACAATTTAAGGAATACCCTGAAAAAAACAGACAGAAAATATCTTTCTATGAGAAGCTTCAAGATCATTTTCTGCAAAACAGGCATGACATATTTCAGGTAGTCGATACAGAGAGCAATGTAGGGTTTACAGTTTTAAATAAACTGTTGAGCCAGTTTTCCTTGGAAAAATTTCCGGAATATTGGGAACAGTATACATATCCTCACCCTAATTTGAAGCAGACGTTAGATAGCTTTCTCAGGTATAGAAATGGTGTTGCGCATGGGGGCGATTTAATGTATGCTATGCATGATAAATTTATGGGAGGAATTCAAAGTCAGACATATTTAAAGAGGGAAAATATCTGATATTTATAAGGCCTATGATGAAATATGCGAATATATACAAGGAAGCCCTGTGGTTTATCGTGCGCAGGGCTTTGGCATTGATAGCAATGCTGTATGTTTTTTTGGCATAAGCAAATTTGAATAAAATACTGGAGCTCAAGACAGCTCAAAATAATCCGACAGTCTTTTCTTTGCAAAAGACTGTTTTTTTGCGTATAGAGGGCGTTTTTTATATATAATGTTTCTTGGGATGCTTTAGAGGTTTCCAAAAGATAAAGGCGTAAGACGGACTCGTATAGCAGAAAGGTTTGGTGAATGTCATGGGGAAAAATTATGGGTATGTGAGGATTTCCAGCGCGGATCAGAATGAGCACAGACAGATGCTTGCCATGGAGGAAAAGAAGGTGGACAAGAAATGTATTTACATGGACAGACAGTCGGGAAAGGACTTTCAGCGCCCTCAGTATCGAAGAATGGTGGAGGAGATCCAGGCGGGAGATCTGCTTTATGTGTCCAGCATAGACCGGCTGGGGCGGAACTATGAGGAGATTCAGGATCAGTGGAGGATTCTTACAAAGGATATCGGCGCAGACATATGCGTGATTGATATGCCTCTTCTGGATACCAGGAATGGAAAGGATCTTATGGGGACATTTATCGCAGATTTGGTTCTGCAGATTCTGTCCTTTGTGGCTCAGAGTGAGAGAGAAAATATTAGGACAAGGCAGAGGCAGGGTATTGTGGCGGCCATGGTGCGGGGAGTGAAATTCGGCAGACCAACGGCGGAAGTGCCGGACAATTTTCAGGATCTGGTGTCTGCATGGGAGTGCGGAGAGATTCCTGTCCGCGAAGCCATACATTTGAGCGGGCTGAGTGAATCCACCTTTTACAGGAGACTCAGGGAAATGAGGACCCAGGGAGAACTGTGCTGACTGTCAAAAGGTGTACTTTTTGACAGTGCTGAAATTAATATGATTCTATTACATATTTCTGCAAATGTCCATGAAATTTTTCATTAGGATGTTCCGGGCTGGATTTCTATTTTGGATGACTGGACTTTATTCTGGTATCAAGCCCAAAGTCCAGTATCGCACAAAATACCATCAGTCTGTCAAAAAGTATATAACTTTCTGTGCCTTGTACGGAAGCTTTTGACTGCATTTTTGCATAGAAAATCATGAAAATCTTTAAAACATTTTGGAAAAATGTACAGGGCTATGGTATAATAGGGGGGCAGCTGAATGACAGGCGCTGGTTTGGCCAGAGCAGATTTCACTTCCTTAGGCAGGAGGGATTGACTATGGAGTATTTGGAGCTGGGAAAAGTAGTCCGGGATATTGGACCGGATATGGAGGCTGGAAATCCCCGCAACAGCGAGGGGACATTTCTGGAGACAGAAAATGACGGAATTATATTTGTTTACAGTCGGTTCAGGGGAAAGGATCCGGCGGATCACGCTTATGCGGATCTGTGTATGATGCGGTCCATGGACGGGGGCAGGACTTTTGACGAGGGTGAGATTATCCTCACCTGTGAAGAAGAAGACGGGGTTAATATGATGTCGCCCTCTCTGCTGAAGATGGAAAACGGGGATGCGGGTCTGTTCTATCTGGTCAGGGTGACTTATGATATTACCAAGATATTTCTCCGCCGCTCCGCAGACGGAGGCAGGACCTGGGGGGAGAGGGTGTGCTGCACGCCGCCGGATGATTTCTATGTGATAAACAATGACAGGGTGGTGCGTCTGGAAAGCGGCAGGATTGTGGTTCCCGTGGCAAGCCACAGGTCCAGGGGAGGAATGCTTGACAGCCGTTCCGATCTCCTGTTTTTCTATTCCGACGACGACGGCAAGACCTGGAAAAGGTCTGCAGGAAAATGTTCCCTGCCCCAGGCCTCCCATTGTGTTTCCGGGCTGCAGGAGCCGGGAGTGGTGGAGCTGGGCAGAGGGGTTCTGTGGGGATGGGCTCGAACTGAACTGGGCAGGCAGTATGAGACATTTTCCATGGACGGAGGGGACACCTGGACAGTGTGCCAGCCTTCTCAGTTTACATCTCCCAACAGCCCCCTGTGCATGAAGCGGGGATATGGCGGAAAACTTTACGCGATCTGGAATCCCATTCCAGAGTATAACGGCAGGGAGAAAGTGGGATATTTTACCGGAGGACGGACTCCCATGGTGGTGGCGGCCAGCGGCAACGACGGCAAGACCTTTACGGATCCGGTGGCCTTTGAATGGGACAAGGAAAGCGGCTACTGTTACTGTGCCATTCATTTTATGGAAGATGCCCTTCTGCTGGCCTACTGCGCAGGCGGCAGGGAGGAGCGCAGCTGTCTGGTGAAAACCCGCATCAGGCGTATAGAGAAAGAGGAGCTCTTGAAAGCTCTGTGGAAATAAGCCTGTAGCTGACGTCGGCAGAAACAGGACGGCAGGAGAAAAGCCATGCAGGAGGAATTCCAAATGCATGGCTTTTCTCTGAGATGTGGGGTTCCGGCGCTGCGAGAGGGTTTGCAGAGTTAGCTGAAAGAGGAGTAAATATGGTTAGGACGGTGAGCATTGGAAACCAGGATTTTGAGAAAATCAGGGAGAGAAACTGCTTCTATGTGGACAAAACCCGTTTCATAAAAGAGTGGTGGGAGCAGGGGGATGAGGTGACATTGATCACCCGCCCCAGGCGTTTTGGAAAGACGCTGACCATGAGCATGATGGAGAAATTTTTCTCGGTGGAATATGCAGGGAGGGAAAACCTGTTTGAGGGACTGAACATCTGGAAGGAGGAAAAGTATCGGAAGCTTCAGGGGACATATCCTGTGATTCAGCTCAGTTTTGCAGATGTTAAGGAGAACTCTTTTGACCAGGCCCGGAAAGCGCTGTGCCGTATTATAAAGCTGCTCTATGACAAGAACGATTTCCTGTTGAAAGGGGAGCTTCTCAGCGCGGATGAGAAAGAAGAATTTCGGAAGATATCTGTGGATATGGAAGATCATACGGCGGCATTTTCCCTGAAAATACTCTCTCTGTATCTGTCCCGGTATCACGGGAAAAAAGTGCTTATCTTTCTGGATGAATATGACACTCCCATGCAGGAAGCCTATGTGAACGGCTACTGGGAAGAGCTTGTCTCTTTTACCCGCAGTCTGTTCAACGCCACTTTTAAGACGAATCCTTATCTGGAGCGGGCCATTATGACAGGCATCACACGTGTCAGCAGGGAGTCCATGTTCTCGGATTTGAATCATCTTGAGGTGGTGACAACGACTTCGGAAAAATATCAGGACAGCTTCGGCTTTACCCAGGAGGAAGTGTATGAGGCATTGAGGGAGTATGGGCTTTCTGACAGGAGAGAAGAGGTAAAGAAGTGGTATGATGGATTTGTATTTGGAAAACATGCAGATATGTATAATCCCTGGTCCATTGTCAATTACCTGGATAAGAAAAAGGCGGCGCCATACTGGGTCAATACCAGTTCCAACAGCCTGGCGGGTAAGCTGGTGCAGGAGGGAAGTCCTGAGCTGAAGATGACCATGGAAAGGCTGATGCAGGGGGAATTTTTTCACACTGTATTTGATGAACAGGTGGCGTATGAGAACCTGAAAGGGGGAGAAGGAGCCGTGTGGAGCCTGCTTCTTGCCAGCGGATATCTCAGGGCAGAACAGACGGAGCTCAATCTGGATACCGGTGAGACAGAATATGATTTGAAGCTCACCAATATGGAAGTCCGCATTATGTTCCGGCAGATAATCAGGGACTGGTTTGGAGCCTGCCGCCCGGTGAATAATGCATTTCTCCAGGCTATGTTTGCAGGGGATCTGGAGGGAATGAATGAGTATATGAACGATATTACCAGTGAGATATTCAGCTTTTTTGACACGGGAGGCGGTTTTTCCGGCAGAGCTCAGCCCGAGAAATTCTATCATGGTTTTGTACTGGGAATGATGGTGGAACTGCAGGAAAAATATGTGATATCCTCCAACAGAGAGAGTGGATACGGCAGGTATGATGTGATGCTGGAGCCCCGGGAGGCAGGTGCGGATGCCATAATTATTGAGTTTAAATCCGTCCGTTCCAGGCGTGGCGAGACGCTGGAGAGTGCGGTGCAGGGAGCCCTGGAGCAGATAGAGAAAAAACAGTATGAGGCACAGCTGAGAGCCAGGGGGATTCCGGCAGAAAGGATACGGAAATACGGATTTGCTTTCGAGGGAAAAGAGGTTCTGATCGGCAGGTAGAAGGGTGTAAAAATTGTCAAAATTAAGGAAATGCCTCTTGAAAAAGTGTCAGGCAGGGAATAAAATAGGAAAAAGGTGCTTTTAGCGACAATAGTAAAACGGCAGAAAAGGGTGGCTTGCAGAATATGATCATTAGTGAGCGGATATTTGAGTTACTGAGGGAAAAAGGCATGACCCAGAGGGAGTTTTCCAAACTCACAGGGATTGCCCAGAGCACAATCTGTGATTGGAAACGAAAAAAGACCAATCCAGCGGCTGACAAACTTATGGTGATCTGTGACGCACTGCAGGTTTCACCCTATGAATTGCTGTCAGGTACGGAGAGCGGCGCCAGCCGTGAGATTAATTATGTTATGGTGGATAAGGCCAGCAGCGACTATTTTCTGCTGGAGCGTTATCATGCGCTGCCCCAGGCGGCCAGGAATCGTGTGCTCGGCTATCTGGAGGCCCTGCAGACAGTGGACAGGACGGCTTTGCCGGAAGAGCAGTTGCCGGAAGACCAGTCTTCCAGGGAGCAGCAGCCGGAAGAACAGTAAGCGGCGGAGAGAGGAAAATGAGTAGAGTGGAAATTGCTGTAAACACAGATTTGTTTGGAGAAGGGGGTTCTCTGGAGCAGATCCGGCAGCTGCTGGAGCAGGTTGCAGAGGCCGGATTCACCCATATCCACTGGTGCCACGAGTGGAGCGGGGAGTACCTGTATTCCACCCATGAAATGCTGCAGATCAGGGACTGGATGGAGGAGTTCGGGCTGAAGGCAAAGGGTCTTCACGCCACCAAAGGATCGGACAGGGATGTGAGTGTCCGCAGTGGGCATTGCCGGAGGGATTACACTTCGGACTGGGAGCGGAACCGCAAGGCAGGGGTGGAGCTGATCCAAAATCGTGTGGAGCTTGCCGTGTGTCTGGGAACTTCGGAGGTGGTTCTGCATCTGTATGTGCCCCATGTGTCCTTTCAGCAGGATCCAGGGGAGAAAGACAGGTTTTATGCCTGTGTCCGCAGGTCTTTGGATGAGCTTATGCCGTACTGTCTGAAGAAAGGCGTGAGGATCTGTCTGGAGAACCTTTTTGATTTCCCGGGAAAATATATGCTGGAGGCCTGGGATATTCTGTTTTCGGAGTATCCCGCTGAATTTCTGGGGCTGTGCTATGACAGCGGACACGCCAATATGATATGGGGAGAACTGGCCACGGATGTGGTGAAAGCTTATGGGAACCGCCTGTACGCGGTGCATCTCCATGACAACGATGGAAAAAATGACTCCCATCTGATACCCGGGGAAGGGAATATTCAGTGGGCGGCAGTGGCGGATCTGCTTGCAGGATCTGCCTACAGGGGGCCTCTTGTGCTGGAGCTGACATGTCATGGCAGCAGGGAAGAAAGCCTGCGCAGAGCCTATCAGGCAGGCTGCGGCCTGGAGAGAATGTATAGGGGGAAAGTCTGATCATGGATGCATACCTGCCTTTTTTTAAATACCACCCAAATCCTCTGGAGACGAAGGCCTTTATCCAGGGGGATTCGCCTGTGGTCTGTGACTGCTGCGGTAAGTCTGTCAAAATCTATTATGAGGGTCCTTTTTATTCAGTGGAGGAAGTTGAGGCCCTCTGTCCGGAGTGTATTTCCAGCGGCTTGGCGGCGGAGAAATTTGACGGCGAATTTCAGGACGAGTGTTCCCTGGATGAGGGGGTGGACAGCCTGGAAAAGCTGGACGAGCTTATCCATCGGACTCCCGGCTACCAGGGCTGGCAGCAGGAATACTGGCGTTCCCACTGTGGAGATTACTGTGCCTTTATAGGGTATGTGGGATACCGGGAACTGAAGCAGATGGGAATTGTGGAAGAGGTTCTGGAGGATCCGGACTGCCCTGTGCGGGGGGAAGAGGGAATGGAGCAGGAGAAATTGCTGAAGCATGTGGTCAATGGAGGAAGTATGCAGGGATACCTGTTCCGCTGTCTGCACTGTGGGAAACACCTTATCTGGACAGACTGTGACTGAAGATGCGGATAATATAGTGCAAAGGTGAAATAAAACTTTTAAAGAGACAACTTGATCGTATTGGTCAGGTTGTTTTTTTATACTGCACACCGGTTAAATATGCAGTACAACTGGACTGCAGATCGCCAGCCAGGTGCTTTCACGAGTACATCACTGTAAATCCTGGCGGTCTGCAGTATAATGAGAAAATCAGTCTGCTCTTTCCGGGATAGCATTTCCAGTGGAAGAATTCTGCCCCGGCAGTGAGAGTTTCACCACTTGACAAATACGCTTTATTGGGATATAATCCGTAAAAACGGATAAGGTTTCGTATCATTGTCTGGAAATAAGTATGTATGGAAATACGGGAGGTGGCAGCAGTGGGTGACAGCGGAGAGGTTTTATATGAGTATCGTGGGAGCCGTTTTATACTGGAAAGGCAGGCCGGCTGGTATACGACGAAGAGCTGGTATGCGGTGACGGGCATTGTGAATGGGGCGGCCAGGCTGGAGCTGCCGGAATTTTACCAGGGGAGTCCTGTGACTCACTGGAAGGCGGGGGCAGGGAAGCACGGGGCAGGGCTTTCGGGCGTTGAGAGCCTGTACATTCCCCGGGGAATTACCTGTATTGCCATAGATAATGGTCTGCTCCCGGGTCTTAAGAAGGTGGAAGTGCAGCAGGGACATGGGGATTTTTCCACTGACGGAAAGATGCTCTATACGGAGGACGGGGAGGTGCTTCTGTACAGCTTTGCGGAGGGAAATCAGGAGGAGGCGGTGGTGCCCGGGAAGGTGAAGAAGATTGCAGACGGGGCTTTCAGGCATTCCCGCTGCCAGAGGATCAGATTTGAGAATCAGGATGTCACTGCCGCCCGGGATGCCTTTGCGGAGTCGGAGTGGATAGAACAGGACAGGGCATACGTACTTGTGGGGAATATGTTCTTCCGGCTGAATTATGCCATGGAGAAACTGGTGGTTCCCCAGGGAATCAGAAGGTTTCATGAGAGTGCTTTTGACAAAGCGGTTCCCAGGCATCTGGTGACTTCCATCATGCCTTCCAGAGGAATCCTGGATAAACTGGGAGGCCGGGGCTCCGGATGGGGCTGTCTGGAAGTGACCCTGTCGTCCACACGGATGAGGGTGGATTTCGAGGCAGTGCGGAGGATAGAGGGGCTTCAGGCGCTCCATGTGGCGGAGGGACATAAAAAATACAAGTCTCAGGACGGCGTTGTCTTTTCAAGGGATGGCAGGTGCCTTCTGTACTATCCTGCCGGGAGACAGGAGAAAAATTATGCTATACCGGAGGGAGTGGTGAAGCTGGCTCAGTGGGCTTTCTGCGGCCAGGGGTATCTGAAGGGAGTCTTTATGCCGGACAGCGTAAAGGCGGTGGGCACGGGAGCATTTTACCAGTGCAGGGCGCTGGACAGGGTAAGGCTTTCCAGGGGACTGCGGGAGATCCCGGACGCCTGTGCGTATCAGGGGACGGGGGTTTTTGAGCAGTGCGTCTCTCTGAAAGAGATCGCTCTGCCGGAGAAATTACGGTATCTGGGAAGCTATGCTTTCTGCGGCAGCGGTCTGAGAGAGATCGTTTTAAACGAGGGGCTGAGACAGGTGGGGGAGTATGCCTTTCTGGCAGAGAACTTTCAGGAGGTTGTGCTGCCTTCTTCTCTGGAACGGCTGGGAAGAGGGGCTTTATACTATGTACAGAGGGTGGAAGCATGCATTGGAACGGCAAAAGGCCTGGTGTCCGCAGTCAATGCGGTGCATCCGTTTTGTACAGAGAAGAGAGGAAAGATGGAGTGGGGGCGATGCATGGTCCGGGCCCGGTACAGGCGGGGGGAGAGGACGGAGCTGTTCCTGATTCCCGGGAGTCTCAGGCGCAGTGCCGCATGCCATCTGGAGATGGCATGGAACGGCGGGGGCATTGACTATGAGGAGTATGATGCCTGCTTTCGTGAGATCACCGATCCTGAGGAACGGCTGGAATTTGCCCGGCAGGGCATTCTGCGGCTGAAGGGGGAGGAAGACACGCCTTACACTACTTATATGAAGCACTCCGCCCTGAAAATAGCTTCCAGCCTGGTGGAGGGGAGAAAAGAGGAAGAGTTCCTGGCATTTTTGGAGGAAAGGTATCTCTCTGAGGCCGCTCTTGCAAAACTGCTGAAGATGACAAATAAAGCCGGGCTGACCACATATTCCGCTTATATTCTGAAATATCAGAACGAGAAGAGACCAAGGGATACAAAGGCCGGAAAAGGAATTCCGGGACAGAGAAAGCTGGTCTTATAGTGAGGCGGACATAGAGGACAGAAGGACTGAAGAAGGGTGGATATGTATGGGGAAAGGAGAGGGGAGGCTTGCGCTTCGGGTGCTTGAGGCTTCCAGGAACCAGCTGTTTTTTGCGCATCGTTTTTTGGAGCAGGCGTTATTCCGCTTAAAATGGAAAGCGGTCAGGGGTATTACTTTCGGAAGCGATGGTGAGTATTTCTATTATGATGAAAGATATGTTCTGAGACAATATATGCAGGATCCCGGTCAGGTGGTCAGAGGTTATCTGCACACAGTGATGCACTGTCTGTATCAGCATCCCTTTTTGGCTCCATCTAGGAGAGTTTACTGGGATCTGGCGGCTGACATTGCGGCGGAAAGCCTGTCAGAGGAGATCCTTCAGGATGAGCAAGAGCAGGAAGCACAACAACAGAGGAGAGAGGTGATTAAAACACTTGAAGCAGAGCTTGGAGCCATGTCTGCCAAAAAGATATCTCATTATCTGGAGAATCATTTTCTGGGCAAAGGGAGAATCTGCGGGATGGGCTTTTCAGAATTGTGCAGCCTGTTCCGGCAGGATGAACATGCAATGTGGTATTCTGAAGAACCCGGGACGGGGAGGAAAGAGGAGACGGAAAGAGAGGAAAGAAGAACAGGCAGAGAGAAACAGGGGACGGAAAGAGAGGAAATAGAAGAGGAGCAAGGGGCAGAGGATCAAGAGGGAGCAGGAGAGGACAGAGAGGAAACAGGGGGAGACGAAAAGGAGAGGAAGGAGGCAAACAGAAAAGAAACAGAGGAGGGCAGAGAAAAAAAGAAGACAGGCAGAGGGAAAACAGAGGCAGGGAGAGAGGAAACAGAGGCAGGCAGCGAGGAAACAGAGACAGGGAGAGGGGGAACGGAGACAGGAAGAGAGAGGGCGGAAGCTGTGAAACTTGGGCAGGTCTGGAAGCATACGGCCCAACAGGTGATGGTGGAGCTGCAGGCGTTTTCAAAGTCCGCAAAAGGGGATCAGGCGGGCACAGTGATCCGGAGCCTGGGAGCGGTGACAAGGGAAAATTATGACTATTCTGTATTTCTCCAGAAATTTGCCCTGAGGAGAGAGGAAAGAATGGGGACAGATCAGGACGAATTCGACTATATATTTTATACCTATGGATTGAACCTTTTCAGGAAAGTCCCCTTGATAGAGCCTTTGGAATACAAAGAAGTCCAGGTGATCCGTGAGTTTGTGATAGCCATTGACACTTCCGGTTCCTGCGCCGGGGAGCTGGTGGAGAGATTTCTGGTAAAGACCTGCAATATTCTGCGGCAGACGGAAACCTTTGCTCTGAAAGTAAATATTCATATCATCCAGTGCGATGCAGAAGTTCAGGAGGACGTGAAGATAGAATCCCAGGGACAGTTGGAGGAATATATTTCTCATCTGGAATTAAAAGGATTTGGCGGTACGGATTTCAGGCCGGTTTTTAAATATGTGGACAACCTGCTGGAGACGGGGGAGCTTGGGAGAGTGGAGGGGCTGCTGTATTTCACGGACGGGTATGGAAGCTTTCCTGTCAGACCCCCGTGGTACAGGACGGCGTTTGTCTTTTTAGACAGAGCGGAGGATGTGAAAGTTCCTCCATGGGCCATGAAAGTGTACCTGGAAGAGACTGAATTATAGATAGGAGGTATAGTCATGAACATCAGGGAGGCAAAGGAGGAAATTACGCGTTCTGTGGAAGTCTACCTGGAAAAAAATGAAGATGGGGAGTATCAGATTCCCACTGTAAAACAGAGGCCGATCTTTATGGTGGGGGCCCCGGGGATTGGTAAGACAGCAGTAATGGAGCAGATCGCCTCGGAGCTGGACATTGCTCTGGTGTCCTATTCTATGACCCATCACACCAGGCAGAGTGCCCTGGGCCTGCCATTTATTGAAGAGAGACAGTTTGGCGGGGAGAAGGCCATGGTGTCGGAGTATACCATGAGCGAGATTATTGCCTCGGTCTATAAAGTGATGGAAGAGTCCGGCAAGAAGGAGGGAATACTGTTTCTTGACGAGATCAACTGTGTCTCGGAGACTCTTGCCCCGGCAATGCTTCTGTTTTTACAGTATAAGATATTCGGAAACAGAAAGCTTCCTGAGGGGTGGGTGGTGGTCACAGCCGGAAATCCGCCCCAGTACAATAAATCCGTAAAAGAGTTTGACGTGGCAACCCTGGACCGTCTGAAATGCCTGACAGTGGAAGAGGACTTTGGAGTCTGGAAATCCTACGCCTATCAGAACGGAATCCATGCCGCGGTGGTCACTTTCCTGGAGATTAATCCGGACTGGTTTTACGCCATAAGGACAACGGTGGAGGGAACCCAGTATGTGACGGCCAGAGGATGGGAGGATTTGTCCCGCATTATCTCTGTCTATGAGAAAAAGAAGTTTAAAGTGGACAAAAGGCTGGTTCAGCAGTACATCACCAACAGTGAGGTGGCCGCCAAGTTCAGCATATATTATGATCTGTTTCAGAAGTATCAGTCGTCCTATCAGGTGGAAGACATTCTCAAGGGGATTTCCGGTCAGGAGCTGCAGAAGCGGGCAGCCGGCGCCGGGTTTGACGAGAGAGTGTCGCTGCTGGGGCTGATATTGGAGAATCTAAACCGGAAGTTTGCGGGGACGGTGAGCAGGGAAGCGGTGTTGGAGCGGGTGGTGAAGATTTTGAGGCAGCTGAAGAAGGTGGCCGCGGCCATGGAACAGGGCGAGGGAGCCCGGCTGGGGGATCAGAAGGTGAGCCTGGCTCTGAGCCTGAGGCAGCACTGCCTGGAGGTGCGGGAGGAGAGGGACGACAGAGAGGCGGCGGGAAGCCTGAGTCCCCGTCTCAGGAAAGAGTACAGGGAGGTTCTGGCGCTTCTGGACCAATATATGGAGGAATGCGACAGGGACGGGGAGGCGGGAAAACTGTTCCGAGGGGTGAAGAAGAAATTTGATGCGGTGGTGAAAAAGCATCATGGCCAGGTACAGGAGGCGAAGCAAGCTCTGGAGAATGTCTTCAGCTTTATGGAGAGGGTCTGGGGACAGGGGCAGGAGATGATCCTGTTTGTGACAGAGTTGACGGCAAATGCAGACAGTATGCACTTTATTGAAATGTGGGGCAGCGATGCCTATTTTCAATATAACCAGGAACTTCTGGTGGGGGATGTGCGCCGGAATCTCCAGCGGGAGATTGCGGAACTTGGGATATAAGAGCGCAGAAAGCGTTTGACGGGAAAGCCAGTATGGCCCGCACCGATTGCCACTGTGTTTTGCGAAGGGTTAATCTGTGGAACATATTGTTAGTTGGTGGGGGTTATACTGGATATGGGACAGGTCAGGTCGGCTCTGTCTTTTTATCTGATTTTTTTAAATTAGTATATTGCAATATATAGTAGCATATGATACAATGTTTCTGTCAAAGAGGAGTACTAAGCATTGGAAAGGAAGGAGGACGTTTATGAATACTCAGTTTAAGAAAGGCGCATTGGAATTGTGCGTACTTTCACAGCTTGTCCAGGGAGATAAATATGGATACGAACTGACGGAGAAGATATCGGGCAAAATGTCCATTGCCAGCGGCACACTTTATCCCATTTTGAGAAAGCTGAAGGAGGATGACTATGTGACCACCTACCTGGTGGAATCGGAATCAGGCCCTGCCAGGAAGTATTATCAGCTGTCTGAAAAAGGGAAGGAATATCAGCTGACGGTAAGGCAGGAGTGGAATGAATTTACCAGTGCAGTGAACCAGTTGATTGAGGAATAGGAGGTTAAGGGCCATGACAAAGGCGGAATATATGGAAAAGCTGCAGGAAAGGCTGGAGAGCTTCGGACAGGAACTGCAGGAAGAGATTATGGAGGATTACAGGCAGCATTTTACCGAGGGGGAGATGCAGGGGAAATCCGAGGAGGAAATTATCCAGGAACTGGGAAACATTGAGGAGATGATCCGGGAGCTGCCGGAGGAAGAGATCTCAGGGAATCCGGGATGGAAGCAGGAGATGAAGGACGGTTTTGAGAAGATTGTCCAGTCTGTGCCCGAGGCCGGGAGCGAGTTCAAGGATTCTCTCAGAAAGTTCATTCAGAAGATGCCCGAAGTGCAGCTGGGATTTGAGCAGAAGTCCAGGGAATTGGATGGGGCGGAATACTATGATTATCCGGGAGAGTATAAGGGGATTGTTCTGGATGCACGGGAGGCGGATATTTTCCTGCTGCCCTCTGAGGATGAACAGATCCATGTGGAATACCGGAACAATGGAAATCCATCCAGGCGTGCCATGTATGAGTACTATCAGTATGACAAGGATGGAGTTTTCTATGCGGGAGTAAAGCACAGGAACAATACAGGCGGCGGTGACAAAGAGCGGTTTAAAGTTACGCTGTTTGGCCAGACCATTGTATCCTATGGCAAGGTATGCGAATTTGGCGATGCAGAAATTGTGCTGATAGTGAAGGCGCCTGCAGGGATGCCCAGGATCGAGGCTAAGACTACCAGCGGAGATCTCCGGGTGAGAGAAATTCACACAGAGCATCTGGAAGCGTCAACCGCCAGCGGGGATCTGCAGGTGGAGTCTGTGGAGCTTGGCTATCTGAAAGCCAGCAGTACCAGCGGCGACATGGCTCTGTCGGAAGGGGGGATCAGGGACGCGAAGATTTCCACAGCCAGCGGTGACATGGAGATTGACCGGACAGTGTTTGAGAGAGGCACTCTCTCCGCAGGCAGCGGTGATATCACCCTGAACGGCACAAAAATACAGTTTGTAAACATACACACGGGCAGCGGCGATATAGACGTGGAGAGAGGCTGCTTCAAGATTGCGGAGTGCAAGGCGGGAAGCGGCGACATTACCGTTGAGGCCAGTGCGGAAGAATATGATTGCGCAGCGGGAAGCGGCGACATCTCTGTCAACGCAGGGGAGGGGACTAGGAAAGTTGTCGTGGCCACCGGAAGCGGGGACATTTCAATTGATCTGAACGGTATACCGGGCATGGAAGTGAGCGTCTCAACCTTTGGGGGAGATGCGGACGTGACTTTCGGCGGTGAGAGAAGGCAGGATCTTAGGAACGGGGTTTACACCTATGGGGATGGTTCCTGCAGGGTGTCGGCCAAGAGCGGTTCCGGTGATATCTCTGTTTCGGCAGAGTAGGACCCGGCAGTTGCATTTATACTGCACACCGGTTAAATATGCAGTACAACAGTTCAAATGGAGTCGGAAGGCTCAGAAAAGGAAGTTCCCAGGCAGCAGGCTTGGGGGCTTCTTTTTGCTGGAAAAAGATTTGGGTATGGCGTTATGGGGACAAGAAGGTTATAATGATAGGAAGAAAGTAATAAATAACAGGAGGATAGTACAAGCTATGGAGAACACAATTAAGGTGACGGGCAGGGGAAAGATAAGCGTAAAACCGGATATGGTCAGGCTGCTGCTGAATCTGGAGGAAATGGCAGACACTTATGACGGGGCAGTGGAACTGTCCCTGCGGCAGACCGGGGAGATGAAGGACAGTCTTGCAGGGGCAGGTTTCGCGCCTGAGGATTTAAAGACGCTGTCATTCCGCGTCAGCGCAGAATATGAAAACTACCAGGAGGGCCAGGTCTGGAAGCGTAGGCAGGCGGGATATAAATTTACCCATTCCCTGAAGCTGGAGTTCCCGGTGGCTGACCAGGTGCTGGGCAGGATTATTCACGCATTGTCCCGCTGCCAGGCGCATCCGGAGTTCCGCATTCAGTATACGGTGAAGGACGGAGAGGCTGTGAAGAACAAGCTTTTGGAAAATGCCATGGCGGATTCCAGGGCCAAGGCCGAGATACTGGCAGGCGCAGCGGGAGCCGCACTGGGGCCCGTGAGGCAGATTGACTATTCCTGGGGAGAGGTGGAACTTGTGTCTAAATCCGCAGGGCTGCTCAGAGGCTGCAGCATGGATGACGCCCCGGAACCGGCAGCCTACAACATGGACATTGAACCTGATGAGGTGGAGACCACAGATACGGTGACGGTGGTTTGGGAGCTGCAGTGAGAGAGGGCAGGATATGTTTATCCCGAAAAATACCTGTGAAACTGTATAAAAGGACAGGGCAGGAGTAAATCCTGCCCTGGGAGAGTTAATTGTTTATCCTATACAATACAATATCGTCGTAGAAGAAAACTGGCGTGAATGTATTTTGAAAAGCTTCTTCATTCACAGTATAACTGCTGCACTCATAATTAGAAATTACCACATAAGAAACATTATATTTCTGAAATAAGTCCATGTGATCCAAAGGCGATTCATACATAAGGCGCAGGTCCGCTTTCCGTTCTGTGGTATCCAACCCGTGAAAATAGAGAAAAGTATCTGCACCACATACTATGCTGCGCCCGGACAGAGAGGTAATTTCATTGTTGTGCCTTGTTCCTGTCATAAATACAGCATTGGGGAGGGTGCTTTTTTCAGCATATTCTGCCAGGGCTGTCTGGGCGGTGCTGTAGAGCTGATATCGGGACAGGGTTTCTCTTCCCAAGGTCAGCAGGCCGGAAAAGGATGCTAAAAACAAAAAAGCAATACATAAGAACCTGCATTTCCACCGACCCAGCCTGGGATTGGAGGAGGGACTGCCGCCAGGCAGAACAGACCTCTGTGAGGCAGGGGACTTGATTCTGAAATACAGATCTGTTCCATAATCTGCAGCGCCCATACAGAGCAGCAGATAAGCCACATATAGCAGCTTGTTGTTGTCATATGTATTTGGCGTGAAAACGATCAGCTCTCCCAGCCACCATATAAAGAAGGCAGGGAGTAAGACAGAACTTCTTTTTCTGTCACAGGAAAAAACTGCTCCAATGATGAGAATCAGGGGAGCGCCAATATTTTTCAGGTAAAACCATGGGTAAAAGTCTCCCTGGTTTCCCCAGTTAAAATGTCCTCTCAAAAAACTGCCCTGGGCTACTTGGCCAAAGGTCCAGAAAAGCAGCTGTGGCAGGGCCAGGATCAAAACTATGGCAAGAAAAATCCCCCAGCAGGACAGCAGCTCTCTCCATCCAAATTTCTGGATATATTTGCACAGCTGAAATATCCCATAGAGAACAGCAGCAGCAAAGGGAAGGATACCGATGACCATAAGCGCCTCAGGAGCGATGGCGTTATGGGTGTTTTGGTACTGCAGCAGGCACATGACCGCTGTAAAAACGGCAAGGCCCCATGCTCCTGGGTGTCGGAAAACTAAATTTTTTTCTTCTGGATTGTTCTGGTGGTACAGCCACAGGAGCAGCCACACAGCACTTATGATGCCGGCACTCAAAAAGGAATGAGTGTGGATCATGGGAAGGGCGGCCACAAACAGCCCTGCCGGTATATATAATTCCCGGCAATGATGAAACACTGCCCGGTACAGCATCCACAGTGCGGGAAAAAGAACCGCATATCCAAATAAAGTGGCCCGCTGAGGAAGCAGCATGTCTGCAATGATATTTACCCACCTGATATTTTGTTCAACCAGATTGGTGGGAGTGGTATAAAAACCTGTAAAAATATCGGAAAAGTGATATTTCTGTTCTTTTGGCCAGTGTAAAAAATAGGCGAAGCCCAGTCCGCCATTACAGAAAAAAAGCAGTAGAGTGAGCAGGACAGCGTGGGAACGGGGGCGCTTAAAATAAGCAAACACGGTGGTTCCCAACAGATAAACGGCGGTGAAAATCTGTGCTGCCGCAAAGATCATGGGCAGTATGTAGGAAAGCCGGAGGGAGGCTCCCAACAGGTAAAGGCTGGAGGAGATGCTGTCTGACAGGAAAGGGTAGGATAGTTTTGTTCCTGGCAGGATAGAGTAATCAGGGGGAAAGGCTCCTTGTCGTGCAAGGCTCGTAATAAAGCCCAGGTGCATGCTCATATCCCCGTAAGTAGATTGGCCTGTATAGATGGCTCCGTTCTGGCCAGGGAGCAGTGTATGGGTATGGAGGAGATATATCCAGAATATTAAAAACAGTGCCAGGATGCATAAATACCACCCATGGTCTGCCAGTTCAGCAAAAAAACTTTGAAAATGAGTGACTTTTAATTGGCTGCGCATTCTGAATATGCCAAAAAAGAGGAACGGAAGGGTAACAAAAAGCGCTGCCAGATGGGCTGGCAGGGTAAAGCCAAAGAAAAAAGCAAATAAAATTGGAAGCCATGTCAGAAGGAGAGAACCGGCTGTGCTTCCCATGAGCAGTCTGGACAGAGGCTTTTCCCGCTGAAAGAAAAGAGATATGACGGTAAGGCCTATAAGCTGAAAGTATAAATAATAGATAATTGCGGCAATATTGCCTGATAAAGTACCATACATTTGTGCGCTCCTTTTATGGTTTGGACGTGAAAAAATGTGTTTACATAATTTGTTTTCCGCTCAGATAGCCTGTTAAATACATCGCCATGGTCATGGCAGAAATAATAACCACACCATGGTATAGCCTGGGATGGCGATCCAGGTACTCTCCTCCTATAATAAAGAGTGGGAAGGCACAGGACATGTACCGTCCGCCGCTGATCAAAAATGTCACTGAGTAATTGACCAGAGTATATACCAGAAGGAAGGCGGTGTACTTGAGGGGATGCCGTGTGAGGCCATAGGCAAGCAGGACAATGGTTATTACAAACAAAATCAATTCAGGAAGCCATATACACATAATTAAGGTATTGGATGTTCCTGGATTCGTCAAATATCCAATGATTTCTTCCAGGCAGCTGGTAAAGTAGGTAGTATCGTGAAACCAGTGTTCGCTTTGATAAATGGTAAATTGAAACGGGTTTCCCTCTACTCGATAATTAAGGTAAAAGTAGATTAAGTTTCCAATGGGCGCTAAAAGGATGAAAATTCCTTCGGTGAACACATGTTTAAAGAATTCTTTTAGCCGTTTTTCCCTGTACATTGTAAAAAACGGGTATGTTGTGAAAAATTCTACACCGGCCACTCCCAGTAAGAGAATTCCCTGAACACGGCTTAACGAACAAAAAATACCGGTTAAACCCACGGAAAGCCAGTCATGTTTTTTGATAAAATAAAAACCAATGGCCATAGTGCAGAAAAACAGGCTTTCTGTCATCATGGCTCCAAAGAAAAATGAAAAAGGAAATACACTGAGGAGTACAAGGGTTTTGCGTGCAATGGATCTGCCGTATTCCTCTGACAAAACAGCATAGAAAAAGCTGCAGCCCACAGCAAAAGAAACGGTGGAAAGTGTCAGGCAGGCAAGTTCCCAGTTTGGGATAAAAATATGGACAAATTTTAAGATCCAGGGATACAGAGGAAAGAAAACTAAAAAAAGATGTTCTCCGTTTTCCATATAACCAGCATATCCATCGCGGGCAATCGTAATATAATGGGGGGCATCCCATTTATTCCAGGTGTATAAGAAGTCGTCCAGTGAGAAAGCTGCGGCGTCAGAATGGATCAGGGTAAAAATCAGACCCACCAGGTAGACTGCAAGCCGCAGTAAAAGAGCCATGACAATGACAGCTAAGATTTCCCTGGGCGATGCTTTTTCATGGGGGTAGGAAACCTGTTCCTGGAATATATGGCGGAGCAGCAAGGGCTTTTTGCCGCTATGTGGGACAGAAGCGGCAGCGCCGCCGTATCCCATTTGATATCCAAGCCGGATAAACCAGAAAACAATGAGTATGACGATTAGTATGCTCCAAATCATAGTAATAAAATCACCTTTCCAATGGTCGTATGCCGAATTTGACCGGCGGTAAATCAATAACGACAACGACTTAAGGATATCAGAGTTGCAGTATGTTTGCAAGACATAAAAAATCTTGCCGCAGAACAAATTAAAATGTATTTGAAAAACAGGCCGGATTGACATTCCGGTGTGGATATCTTATCATGAAGAGGTCAAATTTATGGATGGTTTACATGTGAAACAGGCCCATGGACAGGGCGGTCTGTTTTGACAGGGAGGGCATGGGTATATGAAAGAGGGGACGATAAAGGTAAAGACACCCGGGGACGGGGAACGGATGGCAAATCTGGAGTTACTGCGCTGTGTGGCTATGATGATGGTGGTGGTTCTGCACTATCTGGGAAAGGGAGACCTGCTGGGAGATCTGACAGAGGGACAGCTTGGGAGCATGGGCACGGCCGCCTGGCTTTTGGAGAGCTTCTGTATAGTGGCGGTGAATGTGTATATGTTTCTCAGTGGTTACTTTCTCTGTATGTCCCAATTTAAGCCAAGCCGTCTTATCCAGCTCTGGCTGCAGGTATGGGTGTACTCGGTGGCCTTTGGCCTGGCAGGGGCAGCGGCAGGATGGCTTGGGGACACGGCATTTGACACCCATTACCTGCTCACGCTGGTGTTTCCCGTCACCATGGAGCATTACTGGTTTATGACAGCGTATATTTTTTTGTATCTACTGCTGCCCTTTGTGGGGGTAGCGATGAGAAAAATGACAAAACAGCAGCTGCAGCTGTCCCTGGGGCTTTTGTTTTTGGTGTTCTGTCTGTGGAAGAGTATCCTGCCTCTCCGGCTGGAGACCGATGCCCAGGGATATGACTGCCTGTGGTATCTGTGTGTGTTTGTGGCGGCGGCATACCTGCGCCGTTTTGGAGCGGGGTTTCTGGAGAAGAGAGGGCGCAGTCTGGCGCTGTACGTTGGCGGCTGTCTGCTTGTCTTTGGGGGAACCATGGCGCTGCGCCAGGTATACCTGCACACGGGCAGCCTGGAGAGAATGCTGAAAATGTGTCTGGAATATAATCATGTGCTGCCCTTTGCAGCGGCGGTGGGATTGTTTGGAATTTTTTATCGCATCCATCTGGGAGGAAAGGCGGCAGCGGCGGTCAGGCGGGCGGCGCCCCATGCTCTGGGGGTTTACCTGCTCCATGAGAATCTGGGCCTGCGGTATGCCTGGCAGAAGTGGTTTAGGTCGGAGTTTCTGGTCTCCCGGTATGCCGCTGGAGGAAGCCAGGCGGCAGAAGTTTTTGGGGCGGTGGGAAGCCTGCTTTTGTGGACGGTCCTGGCGGCGGCAGGGGTGTTTGTGTGCGGGATTCTGGTGGATATGGTGAGGAAGGTCATATTTGACCTGCTGCACAGGGGCCTTATGAGGATAGGCCTGTACCGCAGGGGGATCTCATGGATTGAGTCGGCGGACAGGGTGTTTGGGACGAATTCTGGAGGGAAGAATGGATAAAAAGAAGATAAGCAACCTGTTGGAAAATCTGTTTATAGTGATTTTGGCATTTTATCCTCTGCGCCACATTGGGGTTGGACTGGATTTGTGGGATACGGGGTATAACTATGCGAATTTTCAGTATATGGGCACTGGAAATATGGATTCCATGTGGTTTTTTTCCACATATCTCGCCAATGTGACAGGAAATTTTCTGACGAAACTTCCCAGCGGGGACACGCTTATGGGGATGAATCTGTACACGGGCCTGACAGTGAGTCTAATGGCCCTGATTGGATATTTTTTCTGCACCCGAAAGCTGAAGATGCCGAAATTCCTGGCTTTTGCAGGGGAGATGGCGGCGGTGAGTCTGTGCTGGTGTCCCACGGCACTATTGTACAATTATTTGACTTATCTGTTCTTTCTGCTGTCTTCCATTCTGCTGTATCTGGGGCTGACGGGGGAGAAGAAGGTCTGCCTTTTTCTGGCGGGGGTTTTTCTGGGCGCAAATGTGCTGGTGCGTTTTTCCAATCTCCCTGAGGCGGCTATGATTCTGGCGGTTTGGGCCTATGATCTGATTCTGTGGCGGGAGGAGAAGGCGTGCACCCCTGCAGGGCAGGAAAAGTCCGGAAAAAGTCTTCTGAATCTGATGGGACGGCATACACTGTGGTGTCTGGCAGGGTATGCGGCAGCTGTCCTGATGCTGTTTCTTGGCATTGAGATTCGTTATGGAATGGGGGAGTACACAGAGGGAATCCGGAGGCTGTTTGCCATGACGGAAAATGCCTCCGACTATCAGGCGCTCTCCATGGTCAAGGGGATCTTTAAGATCTATGGGGAAAATCTCTACTGGGTTTTCCGTATAGGGTTCATTGCGCTTTGCGGGGTGGCACTGTTTGCCGCCGCAGAGCGGCTGGAAAAGCTGTGCCTGAAACGGATCAGAGGGAATGTGGATAAGCAGGGGCAGGCTGCGGCGGACAGGAAAGAGCAGAACAGCGGCTCTGCAATCTGCCAGAGAGGGATTCATGCAGGGGTGAGGATTCTGTGGGTGGGAGTCTGCGCCGCCATGCTGGTGTGGCTTTATGCCAGGGAGTTCTGTTCCTTCTATTTTTACAGCTATGATTCAATCTGGCGGCCAGGGCCTATTTTTCTGATGCTGGCACTGCTGTCCGCGGTTGTTTGTATCTTGCATAAGGGCAGTTCCAGGGAGGAAAAACTGGTCAGCGGCATGATGATACTTATCATTATGCTCACCTCCATAGGCAGCAACAACGGTGTCCTTCCCAGTCTGAACAATCTGTTTCTGGCCGGGCCTTATACTCTGTGGCAGTGCTGGAAATTTTTTCAGAGGGGGGATCTTGGGCTGAAAGGGGGATGGGTTCTCTCCTGGTTTCCGGTGAAAGGAGTGCTGGGAGCCTTCCTGATTTTATGCCTGTTCCAGTTTGGCTGTTTTGGCGCAAAATTTGTCTTTGCGGAATCCACGGGGGTGCAGGATGCCGCTGAGATGGTGGAGAACAATGCTGTGCTGAGGAATATAAAAATGGAGGGCAGAAAGGCCCGGTGGATGAGGGAGCTCAGCGCATATGTGAACGAAAATAATCTGGAGGGCAGGGAGGTGCTGCTGTACGGGTGGATTCCAGCGGTGTCTTATTATCTGCAGATGCCCTATGCAATGAATCCCTGGAGCGAGCTGGACTCTTATGTGCCGGAGGTCATGGAGAAGGATCTGGCGGAGCTGAAGAGCAGGATTACAAAAAAGCAGGAGAAGAAACCTGTGATTATTTTGGAAAATAAGTTTGCTCTGTATGAGGAAGGGGGCCTGGAAGCCATGGAGGCGGCAGGATTGTCCCAGAAGGACTGTGAGAATGTAGAAAAGAGTGAAAAATGGCTGCTGTTCCTGGGATTCATGGAAGAGCAGGGCTATACACAGGCCTTCCGCAATGAAAAATTTGCCCTTTACCGCTGAGTCTGCCAACGGTGGATTGCGTTTTTTCACAGTTCGGCCTACCAATCTGCCGGCCTGGGGTTTACATTCCGGTTCGGCTTTTAGCGCCGGATTTTGCATGGAATCAGGGCAGGATATGTTCCGGCGTAGGCTTCCGGGAACAGATGGAAAAGATCAGGAAATGGGCTCAGGGCCCGCAGCTATAGTATTTATAATAGCTGCAGGCCTTTTTTTTCGGCTTCGGACAGAAGCTGGTCGGGCCATAGGGAGCACTGTACTTCCCCAATGTGGGCTTTGCGCAGGAAAAACATGCAGATGCGGGACTGACCAATGCCTCCTCCGATGGTGTAGGGAAGTTCCTCCTGGAGGACAGCTCTGTGGAAGGGCAGTTGAGCGCGGTCCTGACAGCCGGCCTTCTCCAGCTGGCTCAGCAGGGCTTCTCTGTCCACCCGGATGCCCATGCTGGAGAGTTCCAGGGCAATGTCAAGGACAGGATAGTAGACAATGATATCAGCGTTAAGGGCCCAATCGTCATAGTCCGGCGCCCGGCCGTCATGGGGTTTTCCATTCCCCAATACGTCTCCGATCTGCATCAGGCACAGGGCTCCTTTTTCCTTTGCAATCAGGTATTCCCGTTCCTTGGGGGTGGAATCGGGGTACATTTCTTCCAGCTCCCCTGTGGTGATAAAGAAAATATCCTGGGGCAGAATCTCTTCTATATAATCATAGCGGATGGACATATATTTTTCCGTCTTCCGCAGCACCTTGTACACGGTGCGGACGGTATCCTTGAGTGTGTCCAGGCAGCGATCTTCCCTGGAGATAACTTTTTCCCAGTCCCACTGATCCACATAGATGGAGTGAATATTGTCCACCTGCTCATCCCTGCGGATGGCGCTCATATCGGTATAAAGTCCTTCACCTGTAGAGAAACCGTATTTTTTTAGGGCGAACCGTTTCCACTTGGCCAGAGAGTGGACAATCTCCGCCTCCCTTCCGTCCTGATGCTTGATGTCAAAAGACACAGGACGTTCCACCCCGTTGAGATTGTCGTTCAGGCCAGATTCAGGAGTCACCATCAACGGGGCGGAAACTCTCAGAAGATGCAGGCGCTCGGCCAGAAGTGTCTGAAAAAAATCCTTGACCATCTTGATGGCAACCTGGGTGTCATAGAGATTCAGGGCAGATTCGTAATTCTCAGGTATTACAATGCTTGGCATATGGTTTTCCTTCCTTAAGAAAATGTGAACTTCTGCAAATACATTTCAATCTATTCAGCCGGAGCCGATCCTATATTATTAAACAGCTTTTTTCCATTTTTTGCAATAACTTTTTTAAAAAAGCTTGCATATACAGAACGTATGTGCTACAATATAAAGAACAGATGTTCATAAAAAGAGGATCTGGCTTGTAAAACTGACACTGACATGTGGCAGGAGGGGGATTGAAGATGGAATATCTTGTGGCGGGCGGGAAGGAGTCCCTGGCGGAAAAGCTGCAGGTGCTCACGGACGCAGCTAAATATGATGTGGCTTGTACTTCCAGCGGTGTGGAGCGGAAGGGGAACGGGAAGAGCATTGGGAACTGTGTGGCTGCGGGCATCTGCCACAGTTTTTCCGGGGACGGAAGGTGCATCTCCCTTTTGAAAATACTTCTCACCAATGAGTGCATTTTTGACTGCAAATACTGCCGCAACCGTCGTTCCAACGATATTCCCAGGGCCGCTTTTACGCCTGAGGAAATCTGCACCCTGACAATGGAATTTTACCGCAGGAATTATATAGAGGGCTTGTTTTTGAGCTCGGGCATTATCCGGGATCCCACATTTACCATGGAGCTGCTCTGCCGGACGCTGGCGCTGCTGAGGAATAAATACAGGTTTAACGGCTATGTGCATGTGAAGGCCATCCCAGGTGCGGATCCGGAAGTCATTGAACGGACAGGCTATCTGGCGGACAGAATGAGCGTGAACCTGGAGCTGCCCACGGCGGAAGGACTCCGCACCCTGGCGCCCAACAAGCACCGCAGAAGCATCCTCACCCCCATGAGGCAGATACAGAACGGCATCCAGGCCAACAGAAACGATCTGGCGCTCTACCGGCACGCCCCCAGATTTGTGGCAGGGGGACAGTCCACCCAGGTGATCGTGGGGGCCACGCCGGAGAGCGATTACCAGATTATCAATGTGGCGGAGGGACTGTATCAGAAATTTGGATTAAAGAGGGTATTCTATTCCGCTTTTGTGAATGTCACCGGGGACAAGAGTCTTCCGGCTCTGCCCGGGGGCCCGCCTCTTCTGCGGGAACACAGGCTGTACCAGGCGGACTGGCTGCTGCGCTTTTACGGGTTCCGGGCGGAGGAGCTTCTGGATGAAAAGCATCCGTTTTTTAACATCATGCTCGACCCCAAGGAGGACTGGGCCCTGCGGCATTTGGATCAGTTTCCTGTGGAGATCAACCGTGCGCCTTTGGAGGTGCTTCTGCGGGTTCCGGGCGTGGGGGTGAAGAGCGCCCAGAGGATTGTAGCCGCCCGGCGGAGCGCCAGTCTCTCCTTCCGGGATCTGAAAAAGATTGGAGTGGTTTTAAAGCGCGCCCTGTATTTTATCACCTGCAGCGGCAGGATGATGTACCCTGTGAAGATGGAAGAGGACTATATTGTGCGGAACCTTACCAGCGAAAAAGACCGGGTGCAGTTTGGCAGCGACGGTATGAGCTACAGGCAGCTTTCTCTGTTTGACGATGGGGAGTTCACCCGTTCTGTCACCGTGGAAGAGCAGCTTCAGGCAGCGGTGGGGCAGCTTTAGGAGTTGCCGGAAAGCAATGTTCTGACCGGCCGGCTTCTACCATGTTTTGAAGAGGAGGGGAAGGGTATGATCGTATACAGATGCACGGACTCGGCGGAAAGTGTATTTACGGCTGTCTACCGGGCTTACCAGGAGAAGAGAAACCATGAGGAGACATTCGTGAGTCTTACGGATGATCCTGTTCTATTTGCGGAAGACGTTCCCGTCAAGCCGGATCCGGAGAAAGCGCAGAAGGTGGTGAATACGCTTGTGCGGCGGTTTGGGGAAGACGATTATGTTCATCTGTGCATGGCTCTGGCGTCGGATCAGGAGGACAGGGCCCAGGCTGTCTATCGCACTGTGGTGGATGGTCTGGGTAGGAAATGTCCCAGAGGGCATTTGTTTGACAGCCTGGCCAATGACTATGTACACAGGGCCTTTGCCCTGGCCCGGGGTGTGTCCAGGGAGGCGGAGCGCCAGAAACAGTTCCTGCGGTTCCAGGAGCTGGAGAGCGGGCTTATGTACGCCAGGATAGGGCCCAAGAACAATGTTATGGCGTTTATCATGCCCCATTTTGCGGACCGTCTTCCCATTGTGAATTTTGCGGTCCACGATGAGAAGCACAGTCTTTTTGGAATTCATCCCGCAGGCGGTCAGTGGTACCTGCTTCAGGGGGAGGGCGTGGAGGGACCCATACGACTGCAGCTGTCCCAGGAGGAGGGGGAGTACCAGGAACTGTTCCGTCAGCTCTGTCGTTCCATAACCATTGACCAGAGGAAGAACTGGAAACTCCAGAGAAATATGCTCCCCCTGCGCTTCCGGGAGTACATGGTGGAATTTGATTCCGGCGACAAGGTCAGCTCTTGTACTTCCTGGCCACGATCAGGCCTGCGGCGAGAATAACTGCCGAAAAGGCTATCCATATCCATCCGGTAAGGTTAGAACTGGGAGCGTTCGCTCCATTCATGTCAAAAGTGAAATTTTCCCTTGGCATCTGCATGGTCTCTGTAAACTTGTCCGGCATATTTGGGGGCATATTCTCTGAGGGCATAGTTTCTGAGGACATAGTTTCTGAGGGTCCGCCGGACATAGCCTCTATAGGCATAGTTTCTGAGGGTCCGCCGGACATAGCCTCTATAGGCGTATTCTCCGATGGCCTGCCGGACATACTGCCCCTAAAGCCTCCCATGCCGCCTTCCATGGAACCCATATCGGCAAGGGTAATGGCAGAGGCATCTGCATAGTTCATGTTTTCGGAGGTTTCTCCGCTCTCAAGCTGCATGGAAATGCTTTCACTGCGCAGACTGCAGAATCGGCGAAGGGTTTCCAGGCCTGTTTCAAATTCCTCATAGGTGTAAAAGGCGGTAGGATCTTTTTCTACATAGGATTGAATCAAATGATACGCCTCCTCTATAATGCCTTCAATATCAACGGTGTGAATAAATGCAGAGAAATATTCATGGTATAAGCCGGTATATGCTTCGTTTTCAAAAATCCAGTTCAGCATGGGACGGTCGGAGGAACCGCCGGACACCGGATTGTCAATGGGAGTGTTTACCGTGTCTGTGGCATCTCCACTGGTGAAGGTGCCAAACCCCAGATTATAGTCCCATGGGATCATGGCAAGCTGCCCATCCTTTTCATAGAGATAATAGTTGTGAACCATCATGCCAGTATAGCTGTCGTCATTACAGATATAATTGTGCACGACAAAATAGCGGATCACCTGCTCAATATCTACAACGGACTCAATTTCCTCGCCGGCGGAGAGTTTTTTCAGAGATTCAATCAGGCGATACTGGTCCGCTTCTGTAATATCTGTCTTGGCATTGTTCCATATGTTGGAGTAGCTGTCAAGATCATCGTCAGTGTATTGCAGCTTTACATCGGAAGACCCCATTCCAAACCCACCGCCCAGGTTGAAACCGCCTTTTCTGCCATCGCTGCCGTCAAACTCAGCAGGCGGTTCAAAGGCCTTACCATTACCGCGGCCGCCGCCAAAGCTTAAGCTGTCGGGCTTATAGAGTTCCCCATAGTTAGAACCGTAATTGCGCTCCAGAAAGGCTTCCTCCACGCCCTCCACAGCCAAATACAGTCCCCAGTCCTCGCCATTAACGGTGATATAGACATAGCTGCACAGAGAGGAGTTCACTCCAAATGCATTCATCATAATGTAGGTCAGATAGTCCTTCATCATAGTGGAATCCTGGATCAGATTGTTCAGACTCAGCTTATCCAGCCCGTGATAAGACTTGGAACTGTCATAGTGGTCAAATTCAATCTTAAAACTGTAGCGCCTGCTGCCCAGGGAGGCCACTGTAGAAAGAGAAGTGTTTCCCTTTGCGCGAATCCCTATATTTTTGTAGGCTTCCCCGTCGATTACCACATTGGCAGAATAGTATTCTTCGCTGGTGGCATTGGCAATGAAATCGTCCCATTCATCCATGATAATATCAATGGTATGTACTTTAGTGTGGTCAAATAATCGGTTCTCGTATCCCATGGAGCGGGCCATCACTTCCATGCCCAGGGCAGTGCCGTTCATAAATAAAACGGTAAGAACCAGCGTCAATGCAGTGACGCTCCATGCAATTCGATCAAAAAATCTGCTTCCTGACATAGTTTACCTCATATAATCGCCGTTGTAAGAGACGGCCACCGCACTGCTGACACCGGGCATTTCGGAGAGAATGTTGATAAAATCAGTATTATCTTCTTTCAGCCGCACTTCAATATTCAGCTCAATGGCTCCTTTGACAGCGGATTTGCTCTTGACGGTGGTCCGGGTGACATTTTTTGCAAGGAATTCTTTCGCCTTGATCTCTGCTTCATGGTTTGTGCAGTTCAGAACCACTATGTAGGGGTGGGTATTGGATGTTTTATTCACAAATACCAGCAGAATCACGCCAATACAGACGCTGCCAATGACGGCCAGAGGGATCATGCCCGCCGCCAGAATAATGCCTGCGCCGATAGACCAGAACAGGAATGCTATATCCAGAGGGTCTTTGATGGCGGTGCGGAAACGGACAATGGACAGAGCGCCCACCATGCCCAGGGACAGCACCACATTGGAAGTTACAGCAAGAATAACAATTGCTGTAATCATGGTCAGGGCGATCAGCGTGGTGCCAAAGCCTGCAGAATACATGACTCCGCGGTATGTTTTCTTGTAAACGAGAAAGATAAACAGGCCAATGCCAAAGGACAGCACAATGGTCAGGATCATGTCCAGGACGGTGATGGAAGAAATATTTTCCAGAAAACTGGATTTGAAAATGTCGTTAAAATTCATGGTTGGTTTTCTCCTATTTTATTCTTTAATCATACATTCGACAGGCTGCATATTTGGAATATGCTGTGCTGTGTCTGTCTCCAAGCTGCACAATGTCACGGATCACATCTGGCAGGAAATTATCCCATTTCACTTCCAGAATACAGGGAGAATCCGGAACAGGGATGGTGGTGCAATGGGGATTTAAGAAGTCGGTACAGCGAAGCGCGGTGCGGATGTTGTAATCCAGTGTCACTCGGACATTGCCCGGGCCAAATACAAATGGTTCTCTGGTATAGTCAACAATCACTTTTGCCGCCAGTCTGTCGCTGCAGATGCGGGTATAAAACCTTCGGACGATTTCGTCGGCGCTGGCCGCCATCCAGCGGATATCGCCGTTGGCAATGGACTGTGCCTGATTTGGCGTAAGAGGGGTTGACTCCTTGTTGCCGAGCCCTCCGCACTTGAATTTCCGCTCTAAATGAAGTATATCTGGATCGTTGTTATACAGGCGGATCCGATATTTTTCCCGGATGCTCACACCGTCCAGCTTTTCTCGCAGTGCCTTGTCATCCGGATTGTCAAAATACAGACTGCGGATTTCGTAATGGCCGTTTTTGGCGTGGCTGTCCGGTGTCATAACCGTACTCAGCCTTTGCCGCAAAATCAGCTTATCCAGGTTGCTGATCTCATGCTTTACCTCGTGTCTGAATTGCATACAGCATTCCTCCTTTCCATGCACGAATTATAAAAAGTGAACCTGTGACCAACATTAGAAAAACCTTCCCATTTGTGAACACTTAAGGGAAGGTCTGTGAAGATTATGTGAAATTGTATCAAAACTGTGCAGTAAAACGGATCTTTCCGGGTTTTGAATATTCTGCGCGGAGTTTTCCTCCAAAGGTTTCTGCAATGGCACGGGCGGCAGAAAGGCCGATCCCATACCCGGAGGATGGGCTGCTCTGGGTTCGGGCGCTGTCTGAGCGGTAAAAGCGGTCAAAGAGCCGTTCCGGATCAGGATTATGGGGGAGCTCACAGTCGTTCTCTTCCAGGATCCAAACGTGGCCGGCTTCGCTTTTTATGGAGAATAGAATTGTTCCGCCTTCCGGGGTGTATTTGACCGCGTTGTCAAGTAAAACGGAAATCATCTGGGCAAAGGTATCTCTGTGTACCTGCATCAAAACCCTGGGCTGAATTTCAGCGGACAGTGTGATTTGTTTTTCACATGCCATATCATCGTAGCCGGAGAGCATTCCGCAAATCAGCTCGCTGAGGTCTACTGTATTTGTAGGCAGCTTAGTCTCCTCGTCCAGCTTGGCAAGGGTCAGAAGATTTGACATCAGGACATTCAGCCGCTGGGTCTGCGCCCGGATGTTTCTGCTGTATTTTGTCTCCCCGTGGATCAGCGCGGAGGCATCGTTGTTGGATTGAATGATGGCCAGAGGCGTTTTCAATTCGTGTCCGGCGTTTGTAATGAACTGTTTCTGCTTTTCCATACCTGCAAGGATGGGGCGAACTGCCCGGCCGGAAAGCAGAATCACAAACAGTAAGGTCGCAAGCCAGCAGAAAAAAGCGATGGCGGATGAAATGCTGAGTACCATTACAAATGTTCCCAGCTGTCTGGAGGTGTCCATAAAAAAGATCAGGTGGTCCGCCCCCAGCTGTTTTACCTCATATTTATAACTTTCGATTTTTCCGGTGGTATCGGTGATCTGCCTGGCATACTGCACTGCCTGCTCTGTGCTGACGGAAGAGATTTGATCAATGTTGACATCCAGTACATTTCCTTCCCTGTCGGTGCGGACAGTAAAGAAACGGGCGGATTTGATCGTGTCCATATTCAGGGGCGGTGCAAAGGGCCTTGGATTAGGAAATTCCATCTGAAAGAATTTTCCTTCCCCGCCGGCAAGAGCGTGCAAAATGGAACTTGACTGGCTGTCCAGGACGATCCAGCTGAATCCGGTTATTGCACCGATCAGTACCATCAGCAGAAGGGTGACTGCGGACATGGCAAAGAGAATAAATTTTCTGCGCAGTGTTTTTTTCATAGATGCATCTCCAAACGGTAGCCGATATTTCGCTTTGATATAATTTCAACATTAGAGTTCATAGCGGCAAGTCTCTTACGAAGGTAGGAAATATAGAGCCAGACACTGTTGATATCCGTCTCCGCATCATATCCCCAGGCCTTGACCAGCAAGTCCTCCGAGGACAGAAAGATATTGTAATTTGCCATTAACTGCTCCATCAGGCGATATTCCTGCTTGGGCAGTATAAATTCTGTGTCGCCGCAGGACAGAGTGGCGGACTGGATATTCAGTGTCAAATCTCCAAAGGAAAGCAAATCGGGGTGGAATTCCTCACGGCGCCGCAGCATGGCACGGACACGAGCCAGCAGTTCCCCCATATCAAAGGGCTTGGGCAAATAGTCGTCCGCACCGGCGTCCAGCCCCCGGATGCGGTCGTCAATTTGAGTCTTTGCTGTGAGGAGTAGGATGGGCGTTTTGCATCCTTTTTTTCGCAGGGCGGCAAGAACATCTATGCCGTCTCGTCCGGGCATCATGATGTCAAGAATAATCCCGTCATAGCTGCCGGATACAGCGTAGTCATAAGCGTCCTTGCCATTGTACACGGCATCCACAAGATATTTGTGATAAGTCAGGATGTCCACCACAGCTTCGGAAAGCGGCCGTTCATCCTCGGCGTACAGCAGTTTCATAGGCTCCTCCTTTGGACAGGTCAGTTTCATTTTCATAAGTATACCACACAAAGCTTTAGATGTCTTATTGAAAACAGCCGGTGTGTGAAATATGTTTAGTTCTACTGATGGATCCAGCCGGAAATTCAAGCAGCATGCGGCCCGGTCAGACATATTTTTGCAGTGAAATGCGGATTGTGGTGGACTTTTTGACAGAGGGGAAGTATTATGTAGCTATGGACCAGAAAACTCTGGTGGTACCAAACACCGGCAGTTTCACTGATCCCGGCTTCACAGCTTGAAGCAAAATGTTTGGCATGATATAATCATTCCGACAGATCTATACTGCAGGCCGCCAGGATTTACAGTGGTGTACTCGTGAAAGCACCTGGCTGGCGGTCTGCAGTCCAGTTGTACTGCATATTTAACCGGTGTGCAGTATAAATTGAGGAAAAGCCGGAAGAGTATAAAAACAGAAGAGTCTTGGAAGCTGGAAGAACATGAAGCCGGAAGTGCTTGGGAAGTCAGAAGAACATGAAAAGTCAGAAGAACATGGAAAGTCGCAAGGACCTGAAAAGTCTGAAAAGCCAGTTGAACACGGAAAGCCGGAAAAAGCAGAGAACGGAAAAATCCGGGGATGCTGTGTCTGGGGAAGTGCGTATCTCCGTGCGCAACCTGGTGGAATTTATCCTGCGTCATGGGGATATAGACAGCCGTCACAGGGTTTCGCCGGAAAATGCCATGCTGGAGGGCGGCAGAATCCACAGAAAAATCCAGCGCAGGATGGGAGCGGAGTATCAGGCGGAGGTTCCGCTGAAGCTCACTCTGCCCGCGGGGGCATACCACCTGACTGTGGAGGGCCGGGCGGATGGCATCATACATCGGGAGGGCCGGGTGATCATTGACGAGATCAAGGGCACTTACCGGGATGTGAACAGAATGAGGGAGCCCCTGCCCCTGCATATGGCTCAGGCTAAGTGCTATGCCTACATATACGGCCTTCAGGAGGGGCTGGGGGAAGTGGAGGTACGGCTTACCTACTGCAGTCTGCCCTCAGAGGAAATCCGGTATTTTGAAGAAAAATTTCTCTTTGGACAGCTGCAGGAGTGGTTTGAGGGGCTGATTAACGCCTATAGAAAGTGGTCGGACTATTCCTGGGAGTGGCATGGTATCAGACAGGCTTCCATTCAGGGGCTGGAATTTCCATTCCCTTACCGCCAGGGACAAAGGGAGCTGGCGGTGAATGTGTACAGGACCATTTATCATAGGAAGAAACTCTTTCTGGAGGCTCCCACCGGAGCGGGAAAAACCATTACCACCATCTATCCTGCTGTCCAGGCTGTGGGGAAGGGTATGGGGGATAAGCTGTTCTACCTGACGGCCAAGACCATAACCCGCGCTGTGGCGGAGGAGGCCCTGCATTCTCTCCGAAGAAAAGGGCTGCGCATGAAAAGTGTGGTGCTGACAGCGAAGGAAAAGATCTGTTTTATGGAGGAGGCGGACTGCAGTCCGGAAAACTGCCCCTATGCCAAAGGCCATTATGACCGTATCAATGACGCTGTGTTTGATCTGCTGACTACCCAGGAGAGTTTTGACAGGGAAAGAATTGAGGAGTATGCCCGCAGACACCAGGTCTGTCCTTTTGAGATGTGTCTGGACGTGAGCCTGTATGCGGATGCGGTTATCTGTGATTACAATTACCTATTTGACCCTCATGTGTATCTAAAGAGGTTCTTTGGAGATTCTGTAAAAGGAGATTATCTTTTTCTCATTGACGAAGCCCACAATCTACTGGAGCGCGGCAGGGAAATGTACAGCGCGGTTCTGTGGGTGGAAGATTTTGTGACACTTATGTCAGAAATAAAAGAGACAAATGTGTCAGGAAGTAAGAGAACGCAGAAAAGCCCGAGAAAACCGGCTATGGACGGACAGATCACATTGGAAATGACACAGGAGTTGACATGTGAGTCATTTATAAAATCGACACAAGTGTCAGAAAAAGGCGCTCGGGAGGAGGAGAAACTGCCCCGTTTACTGGAAAGGTGCTGTCGGGAACTGTCCGCCCTGGAGCATGTCAGAGGACAGGACATTCTGGTGCAAGATATTGATGTATTTGTGCAGGCCCTTATGGGGCTCCATGCAGTTATGGAAGACTGTCTCTCAGAGCAGGATGAGCATAAGATACCTTTCCGTGACCGTCTGCTGGACTTTTATTTTGAAGTCAGCCACTTTCTGGAGATATACGAACTTCTGGACAATGGCTACGTGAAGTACACGCATCTGGGGGAGGACGGGAGGCTTATGCTGAAACTGTTCTGTGTCAATCCCCGGGAAAACCTGAAGACCTGCCTCCTTCGGGGGCGCAGCAGCATTCTGTTTTCCGCCACTTTTCTGCCCATTCAGTATTACAAGAAGCTGCTGGGCGGGGAGGAGGAGGACTATGAGGTATATGCCCAGTCCGTTTTCTCCACTGACAGGCGGGGGCTGTTTGTGGCTGGAGACGTGACCAGCAGGTATGCCAGGCGCTCCCAGGAGGAGTATGGGAAGATGGCCCGCTACATTGAGGAGATTGTAAAGAACCGTCCCGGCAACTATATGGTGTTCTGTCCCTCCCATGCCTTTTTGCGGGTGCTTCATGAGAAGTATGTGGAGAATTATTCCGGGGAGGGAAGGGAGTGCCTTGTGCAGGGAGAGTCCATGAACGAGGCGGAGAGGGAAGCGTTCCTGGCCAGGTTTCAGGGGGGAGGGGAGGGCGTGCTGATTGGCTTCTGTGTGCTTGGGGGGATTTTCGGGGAGGGCATAGACCTTAAAAATGACAGTCTCATAGGTGTTATCGTGGCGGGGACCGGCCTGCCCATGGTCTGCGGCGAGAGGGAGATTCTGCGGGAGCATTTTGCCGGGGAAGGGGAGGACGGTTTCGACTATGCATACCGTTATCCCGGCATGAATAAGGTACTGCAGGCGGCGGGGCGCGTAATCCGCACTATTGAAGATGTTGGAGTGATTGTTTTGCTGGATGACAGGTTTCTACAGCCTGCATACCGCAGACTTTTTCCCCGGGAATGGGAAAACTACGATATTGTAACGGTTAATTCTGTGGCAGAGAGGATGAAATATTTCTGGAGGCAGTGGACCTGAACGGGAAAAAAATAAATTTCGTTCTAAATCAAGCAGGAAAAAGTGGAAATGACATGCAAAATATGCTAAAATGACAGTTGTGTAAATGTGGATAAGTCGGTGGATTTTGTGGATTTTTTGAGGATTCTCTGGGGATTGCCTGGGGATAGCATCCACAAAAAATGACAGTTGAATCAAGTTATCCACAAAGGAGCGGTTTTCGGGCCAATTTTCGTACTGATTTGGTCAATAAGCGGCCTGAAAATGTGTATAAGCATATAGGAGGAAAGATTATGTGGGCAAATGAGAGTGTGTTTTACCAGATTTATCCACTGGGGTTCTGCGGGGCTCCTTTTGATAATGACGGGGTGCTGGAGCACCGGATCCTGAAAGTTCTGGACTGGATTCCCCATATCAGGAAGCTTGGGGCGGATGCGGTGTACTTTTCGCCGCTCTTTGAGTCAGATACTCATGGATATAATACAAGAGACTACAGAAAAATAGACGTACGCTTGGGGACTAATGAAGATTTTAAGGAAGTATGCCAGGCTTTACACGACAATGGAATCAAGGTAGTACTGGACGGAGTATTCAACCATGTGGGCAGGGGATTTGGTCCTTTTATGGATGTGCTCCGCAACAGAGAGCAGTCTCCCTATGTGGGATGGTTCCAGCGCATTGCCTTTGACGGCAATTCCTGCTACAATGACGGCCTGTGGTATGAGGGCTGGGAGGGGAATTATGATCTGGTCAAGCTGAACCTGCACAATGAAGATGTGGTGAATTACCTGCTGGAGAGCGTGAAGAGCTGGGTGGAGGAGTTTGACATAGACGGACTGCGCCTGGACGTGGCATACTGCCTGGATGAAGGGTTCCTGCGCAGGCTTCGGGGCTATACAAACGGGCTGAAGGAAGACTTTTTCCTGGTAGGCGAGATGCTTCATGGAGACTATAACAGAGTGATGAATGACGGTATGCTTCACTCCGCCACCAATTATGAGTGCTATAAGGGGCTTCACAGCAGCTTTAACAGCATGAACATGTTTGAGATTGTCCATTCCCTTCTGCGGCAGTTCGGGCCGGAGAACTGGACTCTCTACAAGGGGAAACATCTTCTGAGCTTTGTGGACAACCATGACGTGAGCAGGGTGGCAAGTATCCTGAACAATGAAAAACATCTCCCCCTGATCTATGCCATGGCCTTTGGCATGCCCGGCATTCCCTGCGTGTACTATGGCAGTGAATGGGGAGCCAAGGCGCTGAAGTCCCAGGGGGATCCGGCTCTGCGGCAGAGCTTTGAGGAGCCCCAGTGGACGGAGCTCACAGAGTGGATCAGCGCTCTCAGCGCCGCCAAGAAGCAGTCGGAGGCCCTTAACTATGGCGCGTTCCGTTCGGTGCTTCTGACCAACAGGCAGTGCATCTTTGAGAGACGGGCGGAGCACGAGAGGGTTCTGGTGGCAATCAATGCGGACGAGAATGACTTTACAGCCCACTTTGACGCCGGGTGCGGCAGGGCGGTGGATCTGATCAGCGGCAAGGAGCATGATTTCGGCGGAGGAAGCGTGCTGCCTGCTTACAGCGCATATTATTGGAAGATGGAGAGATAGAGAAGTAAAAAAAGCGAAATAAGAGCCGTTAAAGGCGAAAGAGACAGCCCCTGCCGGAATGCGTTCCGTGGGGGCTGTCTTTTTTGAAAAGGCATGATCTGTGACAGTGTAAACTTTTTGAAAAGACATGATCTGTGACAGTGTAAACTTTTTGAAAAGGCATGATCTGTGGCAAATGTAAAATTTTTCAAGATTCATATTGACAGGTGATATTATATGGTGTATAGTATGTTCATCAACCAATATTATACGAAGTATAATATTATATGAAGATACTATATTATAGAACTAACAACATTAAACTATTTAGAGCAAGGAGCGGTGGAATGGTATTTAACACGGGTGCGGCGCTTTTGGATGCCATTGTACTTGCCGTTGTGTCCAAGGATCCGGAGGGGACTTATGGGTATAAGATCACCCAGGAAGTTCGGAGCGTGATCGAATTGTCGGAGTCCACGCTTTATCCGGTTCTGCGAAGGCTGCAGAAGGATGAGTGTCTGGAGGCATACGACAAGGCATGCGCGGGCAGAAACAGGCGGTATTACAAAGTGACCAGCAGAGGATGGGCGCAGCTGCAGCTTTATGAAAGCGAATGGAGACGTTATGCGGAAAAGATTACAGGGTTGTTCGAGGGAAGGATCGGGGTGTGAGATCCGGCTTGTAAATCTGCTTCTTTGTGAGCTGTCTGTGCCAAAGATTTGTATTTAAAATTATAACAGGATGTCCGCCCAGGCGGGCAGGGGGTATCATTATGAACAGAAATGATTTTATGGATCAGCTTGAGAGCCTGCTTCAGAACATTTCTTCCACGGAGCGGGAAGAGGCTCTGCAGTTCTATGAGGGTTATTTTGATGATGCAGGGAAGGAAAATGAGCAGGAAGTGATTGAGGCGCTGGGAAATCCGGCCAGGGTGGCCGAGAATATTAAGCGGGACCTGCTTGGAAACGGTGGTGTGGAAGGGGCGGCCCGGAAGGTGCGCGCCTGTGACAGGGTTTTGGTGGAGTACGGGAAGGAGAGCCAGGAGGAGGAAACTCCGGATGGCATGCCTGGCTGCGGAGAGGAGTCTGAAAGGCCGGAACTGGCGGAAGCGCAATCAGGAGCCGCAACCGGTGGGAAAAGCCTGGGAACCAGCAGCCATTTGGGAACTCAGCCGACATTCGCCGGGGGCCAGCCTGGATTTGGCAGTGGCACAGAGAGCCGTACTGCATCCGCCGGGAGCCAGGAGGGTCAGGCAGGAGGCGGGTTTGGCGCCGCTTCAGATATGTTTTCTTCTGCGGACTGGATGGGCAGCGATCCACAGTCATGGCAGTTCGGCCAGTCGGGGCAGTATGGCGAGTCCGGCCAGTTTGGCGGCACGGGGCAGTATGGCGAGTCCGGTCAGTTTGGCGGCACGGGACAGTATGGCGAGTCCGGCCAGTTCGGCGCCACCGGAGGTTGCGGCGGGTTCGGGCAGTATGGCGGGGTCGGCCAGCCAGGCGGTGACGGGGGGTACGGCGGGGCCGGCCAGCCTGGAAAGCCCGGTTCCGCTCTGCCAGGGTGGGCGGTGGCTCTTCTGGTAGTGGCATTGTTGCCTGCCTGTCCGCTGGTTCTGGGAATATTTGGGACGCTGCTTGGTCTTCTGGCTTCCTGGTTTGCCATGATCTTCGGTTTTGGAGTGACAGCTCTGGTGTTGTTGGTGGTGCTTGTGGTATTGGTAGTGGCGGGTTTTATATGCATGTTTGCCAACCCTTGGGTGGGAACAGCGCTGGTGGGCGGCGGTCTTTTGTGCGGAGCTCTGGGCATTGTGTTTTTGATGCTGACAGTGGCCATGGCAGGGATTGTCACCCCGGCAGTTTTCAAGGGCATAAAATATATATTTAAAAGGGCGAAAGGAAGGATATAAGATGAAGGGGTTTATGAAAGGATGTGCGGTGACAGCCCTTATACTTGGAGTCCTGGGTACAGTGCTTCTCGCGGTGGGCGGAAGAAGAGCGGGCAGACAAAACATCGTCCAGGTGGTGGAAGAAGCCACCGATGGCAGGGTGCAGATCAACGCAGGCGGCTGGAAAAATCTGGGTTTTGTCTGGAGGCTGGATTTTTTAAAGGAAATATTCGGCAATGGAATGGAAGATGAAACCGATTATGGTATTGTGGAGGATGATTTTGTCGCTTATGACATTGGGGAATTTTCATCTTTTGACGAAGCGTATCCCATCTATAGAGGGGAAGTGGAAAAGTACAGCCTTGGCAGCGACTTTGACGGCCTGGATATAGAAATTGGAGGCTGTATCCTGGAGGCAAAGCCCTCGGGCAATTCCGATGTGTACCTTGAGGCGGAGAAGGCTCATCGCTTTCAGGGATATGTGGAGGGCAGTACTCTGTACATCAGGGCGGATGCCGGAGCTGTGGATGACTGGCAGAATATCGGGAAATGCAAAATTACGCTGTATCTGCCGGAGAAGTACTGGCTTGACAACGTGTATATTAACATAGGAGCCGGTACGCTGGACTTTGAGGGGCTCTGTGCAAAGGAGGCCTATCTGGAGGCAGGAGCGGGCCAGATTATTTTGGATGAGGCCCAGGTGGAGAATCTTTCCTTGTCTGTGGGGGCAGGCCGGATAACCATTAAAGACATGGATATAACCAGCTTGGATGCAGAAGTGGGCATGGGAGAGCTTGTGGCAGAAGGGGCTGTGAGCGAAAGTGTCTACATTGAATGTTCTATGGGAAATGTGGATCTGGAGGTGGAAGGCCGACAGGAGGATTTCGACTATTGTGTCAGCTGTTCCATGGGGCAGGTGGATGTGGGAGGCGAGAGTTTCGGCGGTCTGGACAATACCAAAAGTATTGTCAATGGCGCGGATAAAACCATGACAGTGGATTGTTCCATGGGAAATATAACAATTGATTTTAAAGACTGACACAGGAGATAAAAACACCCGTCCCCGGACAGCAGGCACTGTCCGAAGGCGGGTGTTTTCAGGTTCTGCCCGGCTGTGAAACTACCGCGTTCAGTCCATTTCCACAAACAGATCGGCTTTCTTCAGAGCGGGGCGCAGGGCCAGGTAAATCACAGAGGCGGCGACCACAGCCACCACGGCGTTGACACTGGTGGTCAGAGCGCTGATTTTTACCAGAACCTGGGTGACATCCTGGGGGATGCCGAACAGGTAGGTTTTGTAGAAATATCCCACCAGGGGATCTGCCACCACATTGAAGCCCATGCCGCACACACAGGCCAGGATGGTGACGCCTGTGACGTACCTGGCGGAGTGTTCCCGGCTCAGTTTGAAGATTTTGTGGGCCACCAGACCTACGATTAGACCAATGCATAGCTTAAGCAGGAAGGTCTTGGGGGCGCTGGTCACATAGGAGGTGGTGAAATCTCCGATGGTCATGCCCACGGCCCCTGCCAGACCGCCCCAGTAGCCCCCCAGCAGCAGGGCGGCAAGCACACAGAAGACATTTCCAAAGTGGAAAGAAGCTTTTTCGGTACCTGCGGGAATGTCAATCTTAAAGAAAGCGAATCCAATGTAGCAGAGTGCAGCCAGAAGTCCTGCCTGGGTCAGGCGGCGGATATTTGTCTTCCCTTTTTGGGGAACTCCCGCCACTGCGTTGTAGATTCCCTTAATGGTCAGCATTACCGCGAAGAACACCAGGGTCAGCGCATAGGAATAAGGGCGTTCCAGGCGCAGTTTCTCAGGGGAAAGGCTGGAAATCCGGGAGTTCAGGGCATCCAGGTCTCCTTCCGCAGTGCCTTCCTTGATTGCTTTTACCAGCGCCTTGGTTTCAGACAGTTCCGCGGCAATGGGCAGGGACTGCTGGTAAGTTGTGTTGTAGGCATACAGCGCAAAAAGAATTCCTGCAATCAACAGTACCGCACCCACCGCCAGCAGCCCGTAACTTTTTCTTTTTTCTTTGTTTGTCTTAGTTTCCATATTTCCTCCCTCAACTTGAAATATTCTGCCCGCATCACAGGCACTTTAGACAGTGTAGCCTATAAGTGGTATGATAAAAAGTGCCAGAATAGAACTTTTTTACCAGGCCAGTGGGGCGGACAAAAAGTTGCCCTTGTCCAGGAGGGGTGCTCATGCTATAATGAGGCAGCGCAAAAATGGAATCGAAGAATCAAACAGGAATAAAAACAGGAGGTTACTGTGGGAAGTAGTCATATAGCGATCCCTGCCCTGCTGAAAGTGGGGAGAGGGGCATTGGAACAGATCGGCAGTTATATCAAGGCAGGAGGAATGGAGAGGGCCGTGGTCTATTTTGGAAACGGTCTGGTGGAGATGTTTGGCGCGGGGGTCATGGCATCTCTGAAGAAGGCGGAAGTGGAGGTGCTGGAGTACCGGGAGCTGGACTCCATCCGCATAGAGGATATTGTGGAACTGGCTTTTTCCATTGACGCCAGGGCCCAGGTAATCCTGGGGATTGGGGGCGGAAAGGTCATTGACGGGGCCAAGTATGCGGCTTATCTGCGCAGGCTGCCTTTTATCAGCGTGCCCACTTCCGCTTCCAGCGACGGCTTTTCCTCCGCCAGCGCCTCTCTGACAGTGGACGGAAGGAGGACAAGCGTTCCGGCGCGGATGGCCTATGGGATAGTGGCTGACACGGAGGTGATACGGACGGCGCCGATAAAATTCCTCTACTCCGGCATCGGGGACATGGTGTCCAAGATTACCGCTCTTTATGACTGGGTCTATGAGGAGAAGTGCGGGTATGGTGTGGTGGATGACTTTGCGGTGATGGTGGCGAAGAAGGCGGTGAACAGTTTTGTCCGCACTCCTTTTAAAAGCATTCAGGAGGAGCTGTTCCTGCGGGAACTTCTGGATTCTCTGGCCATGAGCGGTGTTGCAAACGAGATTGCCGGCAGCAGCGCTCCGGCCAGCGGCAGCGAACACCTGATTTCCCATGCTCTGGACAAAATGCTGGACAGGCCGCAGCTTCACGGGGTACAGGTGGGGATTGCCACCTATCTTATGAGCCGGGTGCAGGAACACAGATTCCATAGAGTCAACACCATATTGACGGAGACCGGATTCTGGGATTATGTCAGCACCTTAGGGCTGAACAGGGAAGACTATGAGAAGGCGGTGGATATGGCTCCCTCCATAAAGCCTTCCCGGCACACCTATCTCCACGAGGAAAAATACCGCCTGCGGGCAAAGGAGCTGCTGCGGGAGGATGAAGTGCTCCGGCGGGTGTTTGGGTGAGGCAGAAGGGTTACTTTTGGATAAGCTGCGGCAAAAGTTTTTAAAGTCCCGCTTGACAAAAATCCTGCCATAGGCTATATTACTGAAAAGAAAATAAGAAGGCTTTGAGGGAGATGAGTACGCAGGGCCCCTGAAAAGAGAGAGCGGCTGTCCCGGCAGGGAGGCTGAAAGGCTGCTCGCAGGAAGGAATGCGGAAGGTGGCTCCTGAGCCTGGAACCTGAGACGGGAAGGAAGAGATGTGCCCTGTGACAGAGAGCGTATCAGCGATGTCATAGAGTGATTTGACGCAGGTAGGGTTTCACGGTTTATCTCCGTTACCGGATAGGACTTTATGGGAAGTCCAGAGAGAGGCAGCAGGATAACATTTGGGGTGTCCGGCTGTAAACAAAGGTGGTACCGCGTTGTTATGACGCCCTTTGCTGATGAAAGTCGGCAGAGGGCTGTTTTTGTGTGGCTGGCAAAAACGGCAGCAGGGACGGCGAGCCCGTCAGGGCGGACTTATCCTGGGAAAGGAGCAGAGAGGACAGATATGGGAAAAGAACTGGCTAAGACCTATGACCCCTCCGGACTGGAGGACAGACTGTATCAGAAATGGATACAAAAAAAATACTTTCACGCGGAGGTGGATGAGGAGCGGACGCCCTTTACCATTGTGATTCCCCCGCCCAATATCACAGGGCAGCTGCATATGGGACATGCTCTGGACAACACCATGCAGGATATCCTGATCCGCTTTAAGCGCATGCAGGGCTACAATGTGCTCTGGCAGCCCGGCACAGACCACGCTTCCATCGCCACGGAAGTGCGCATTACAGAGACCTTGAAGGCAGAAGGCGTTGACAAGCGTGAGCTGGGGCGGGAGAAATTCCTGGAGCGGGCCTGGGCCTGGAAGAAAGAGTACGGCGGACGTATTGTCTCCCAGCTGAAGAAGATGGGTTCTTCCTGCGACTGGGACAGGGAGCGTTTCACCATGGACGAGGGCTGCAACAGGGCCGTGACGGAAGTCTTTGTGAAGATGCACCAGAAAGGCTATATCTACAAGGGGGCAAGGATCATCAACTGGTGTCCTGTGTGCAATACATCCATCTCCGACGCGGAGGTGGAGTACCAGGAGCAGGCAGGGCACCTGTGGCATATCAAATATCCTCTGATGCAGGAGGACGGCACGCCCAGCAGCACGGAATTTCTGACCTTTGCCACCACCCGTCCGGAGACCATGCTGGGAGATACGGCGGTGGCCATCCATCCGGATGATGAGAGGTATAAGCACCTCATTGGCAGAAGTGTGATGCTGCCCCTGATGAACCGTCCTATTCCCATAGTCACGGACACTTATGTGGACATGGAGTTCGGCACGGGCGTGGTGAAGATCACCCCGGCCCATGACCCCAACGACTTTGAGGTGGGAAAACGCCATGATCTGCCTGTGATAAATGTGATGAACGACGACGCCACCATCAATGGAAACGGCGGAAAGTATGCGGGCATGGAGCGCTATGAGGCCCGGAAGGTGATTGTGGAAGAACTGGACCGCCTGGGGCTGCTGGTGAAGGTTGAGGATTACAGCCACAACGTGGGAACTCATGACCGCTGTAAGACCACAGTGGAGCCTCTGGTGAAAGAGCAGTGGTTTGTGAAAATGGAGGAACTGATCAAACCCGCCGTGGAGGCAGTGAAGAAGGGGGAGATCAGGCTGGTTCCCCAGCGTCTGGAAAAGATTTATTTCAACTGGACGGACAATATCCGTGACTGGTGCATCAGTCGTCAGCTCTGGTGGGGCCACCGGATTCCGGCCTATTACTGCGACCAGTGCGGCGAGACCCTGGTGGCGGCACAGGCTCCTGAAAAGTGCCCCAAATGCGGCTGCAGCCATTTCACCCAGGACCCTGACACCCTGGACACCTGGTTTTCCTCTGCGCTGTGGCCCTTTGAGACGCTGGGATGGCCGGACCGCACCAGGGATCTGGACTATTTTTATCCCACAAGTGTGCTGGTGACAGGCTATGACATTATTTTCTTCTGGGTTATCCGGATGATCTTCTCCGGCTATGAGCACATGGGGAAACCGCCTTTTAAGACGGTACTCTTCCACGGGCTTATCCGGGACAGCCAGGGGCGCAAGATGTCCAAGTCCCTGGGCAACGGCATTGACCCCCTGGAGATTATTGACAAATACGGCGCCGACGCTCTGAGGCTGACCCTGATCACGGGCAATGCCCCGGGCAATGACATGCGTTTCTACTATGAGCGTGTGGAGAACAGCCGCAACTTCGCCAACAAGGTGTGGAACGCCTCCCGGTTTATCCTGATGAATATGGAGGGCAGGGAAGTGTCCCGGCCGGAGGTTTCCAGCCTGGAGCCTGCGGATCAATGGATTCTCTCCAAGCTCAACACTCTGGTGAAAGAGGCCACCGACAACATGGAGAATTTTGAGCTGGGTATTGCGGTGCAGAAAGTGTATGATTTCATCTGGGATGAGTTCTGTGACTGGTATATTGAGATGGTGAAGCCCAGGCTGTACAACACGGACCATGTGGAGAGCCAGAACGCCGCGCTCTGGACTCTGCGGACGGTGCTGATTGACGCGCTGAAACTGCTCCATCCCTACATGCCTTTTATCACCGAGGAGATTTTCTGTACCCTCCAGAGCCAGGAAGAGTCCATTATGATCAGCGCCTGGCCCAGGTTCCAGGAGGAGAGATGTTTCCCCAGGGAGGAGAGGGATATCAATATCATCAAGGAGGCGGTCAGGGGCATCCGCAACCTTCGCAGTGAGAGGAATGTGCCTCCCAGCCGCAAAGCCAGCGTTATTGTGGTGAGCGACGACACAGATGTCATTAATGCTTTCTCCGAGGGCAGGCTGTTCTTTGCCTCTCTGGCTTATGCCAACGAGGTGTCCCTGTACGGCAAGGCGGAGGCCGGCGGACGGGTGGATGAGCAGTCGGCGGTGTCCGTGGTGATACCGGGGGCCACACTGTACATTCCTTTTGCGGAACTGGTGGATATGGCCCAGGAGACAGAGCGCCTGGAGAAGGAGAAAAAGCGCCTGGAGGGCGAGCTGGCCAGGGTGAACGGTATGCTGTCCAATGAGCGTTTCCTCTCCAAGGCTCCGGAGGCCAAGGTGGCGGAGGAGAAGGAGAAGCTTGCCAGATACACCCAGATGATGGAACAGGTGGAGCTGCGTCTTGCCAGGCTTAAAACCCAGTAAGGAGTGAAAGTTTTGAAGAGACAATCCATCACTGCTTTTGAGGAGGCAGAGCGCTATATTGCCGGAATTCCCCGGTTTACCTCCAAAAATACCATGGAGGATACGAAGGCTTTTCTGCATCGGCTGGGGGATCCGGACAGGAAGCTGCGGATCATTCATGTGGCGGGCACCAACGGCAAGGGCTCTGTGTGTGCCTACCTGCGGGGGATTCTGGAGGCGGCCGGATACAGAACGGCGCTTTTCACCTCCCCCCATCTGGTGGATATCAGAGAGCGGTTTACCGTGGATGGAGAAATGGTTTCCCGGGGGGATTTCCTCCGGGCCTTTCTGCGGGTGTACCATATGCTGGACTGGGATAGGCTTGAGGCCCAGGGGGAGGGAAGGGGAGACGCTTACCACCCCACTTTTTTTGAGTTTCTCTTTTTTATGGCCATGGTGCTGTTTTCGGAGAAGGAACCTGATTTCTGCATTCTGGAGACAGGGCTGGGGGGAAGGCTTGACGCCACCAACGCCGTGGGCGGGAAGATGCTTTCGGTGATCACCCACATCAGTCTTGACCATGTGGAGATACTGGGGGACACAGTGGAGAAGATTGCCTGGGAGAAGGCGGGAATTATGCAGCAGGGAGTTCCGGTCGTTTTCTGGGACACCTGTCCTGAGACCACAGCCGTTTTTCAGGCGCAGGCCGAAAAGCTTGGAATTTCGGCTTACTCTGTGTCGAAAGCTGACTACTCTTTCTCAAAATTTAAGAGAAAAACCATTGATTTTTGTGTAAACACTGAGTATGATAGATGTATTGACCTTACGCTGGGTACCATTGCGGCTTATCAGATGGAAAACTGTACCCTGGCTGTCCGCGCTGCCCGGATTCTGGCGGAGTATGTCTCCCAGGACAAAGAGGGCGGCAGGGCCGGGAAATCGGCTGTGCCGGAGTATGCCGCCCAGGACAAAAAGGGCGGCGGGGCCAGAGAGCCAGGGGGCGGAAAGGCCATCGGTCCGGCGGAGATCCGCCGGGGAGTGGAGGGTTGTTTCTGGCCAGGGCGCATGGAGGAAGTGTTCCCGGAGTTCTATGTGGACGGAGCCCACAACGAGGACGGCATTCGCGCTTTCCTGGAAACGGTGGCGGCGGACGGGCATGAGGGCAGGCGGACGCTTTTGTTTGCGGTGGTCAGGGACAAGGATTACAGGCACATGGCGGAGAGCCTGGCGGCCGGGGGCCTTTTTGACAGAATTGCAACCGTGGGCATGCGCACCGGCCGGGGACTGGAGCCCTGTGAGCTGGAAGCGCTGTTCGGAAATTGTCCCGGGTGTGTGTGCCAGGTATATGAGAGTGTGGCTTTGGCCGTCCGGGAGCTTCTGCGCAGGCAGGGATCCGGGGAGCGCATCTATGCGGCGGGAAGTCTCTACCTGGTAGGTGAGATAAAGGAGTTGGCGCAGAATGATAAACTTTGAAGAAGAATTGAAAAAATTCCATCCCAGTCTTGAGGTGGAGGATGCTGAGGATGCCATTTACCATCAGGACCTGACGGACCTGGCTGATATGCTTGTGAAAAAGATCATGGGGACCGAATCAAAATCGAAAGAGGAGCAGTAATGTTTTGTTATAATTGTGGATGCCGTTTGTCCGGGCATGATTTCTGCACTTCCTGCGGCGCCGATGTGGCTCTGTATAAGAAGGTGATTCATGTCTCCAATATGTATTACAATGAGGGCCTGGAGAAAGCCAGTGTGAGGGATCTGAGCGGGGCGGTGGCAAGCCTGCGCCGGAGCCTGATGTTTGACAAGAGCAACATTAAAGCGCGCAACCTGTTGGGGCTGGTGTACTTTGAGATGGGGGAGGTAGTGACCGCCCTGAGCCAGTGGGTCATCAGCAAGAACATGAGCCCGGGAAAGAATATTGCGGACGAATATATTGAAAAACTGCAGTACAATTCCGCCAGGCTGGACACTTTCAGCCAGACCATCAAAAAATTTAACAGGGCCGTGGCTCTCTGCAGCCAGGACAGCAGGGATCTGGCGGTGATCCAGCTGAAAAAGGTGCTCTCCCTGAATCCCAGATTTATCCGCGCCCACCAGCTTCTGGCGCTCCTGTATATGGAGCGGGAGGACTGGGAGAAGGCAGAGAGGGAGCTGCGCAAGTGCATGGACATTGACAGGAACAATGTGCAGACCCTGCGGTATCTGCGGGAAGTGGAATTGATGCTCATGCCTGACGAGACGGTGAGGCAGCCTGCAAAGCGCCGGAAGGATGAGTCCATTAGGTACCAGAGCGAAAATGAGATTATCATTCAGCCCACCGCCATAAAAGAACCCAGGCGCAGCGGTGTGGGCACGCTGCTGAACCTTGGGATTGGGCTGGTGATCGGGCTGGCGGCGGCGTATTTTCTTCTGGTGCCTGCAGCCCAGGCGGAAGTCAGGAATGAGGACCAGCAGGTCATCACCCGGATCAGCAATGAGTCGGACGTCAAGACTGCCCGCATTCAGGAGCTGGAGGGCCAGGTCTCAGGGCTGGATCAGGAGATGACAGGGCTGCGGCAGCAGATCGAGGGCTATGTGGGGACGGACGGGACGCTCCAGACCATAGACAGCCTGCTTCAGGCCGCAGCAGATTACACAGAGACAAAGGACGTGTTTGCCGCCGCCGCTTCTCTTGAGGCCATTTCCCAGAGGGTGGATGTGGGAGCAATGTCGGAGGGATTCCAGAGGCTGTATCAGGCCATTATGGGGGCAGTAGGGCCGGAATTGTCTTCTGCATACTATACCCAGGGAACTGCTTCCTACTGGGCGCATGACTATGCTGCGGCCATAGAGACACTGAAGCAGGCGGTAAGGTATGATGCCGGCAATGCGGACGCGCTTTTCTACCTGGGTGAAGCCTACCGGCATAACGGCGATACCGCCGATGCCGTGGCCACCTACAGCAGGGTGGCGGAGCTGTTTCCCAATACCAACAGGGGCAGGACCGCCGGACAGTACAGGGACAATCTTATCAGGAATAACCCGGAATTGGCGCAGTGAGTAAAGGCGCGCGGGGGCAGTCTACGAAGGAAGAGAACCTATAGCGGTATAGGTTCTTTTTTGTGCGCAGGTTTGCGTAAAGGAGGATATGGTGATATGGAACAGATTACTGCGGAAGATTTTCAGGTTGTTGACAGTTGTCTCATCATCCGGATGCCTGAGGAGATTGACCACCACAGCGCGGGGATGATCTGCCAGGAGGCGGACCGCTGCCTGGTCAGGGAGGAGGTTCGGAATGTGGTGTTTGACTTTGTCAGGACCAGGTTTATGGATTCTTCGGGCATCGGCATCATTATGGGGCGCCACAGGAAAATATCCTGTTTTGGGGGCCGTGTCTATGCTGTCCATGTGGACAGGCAGATCCAGAGGATTTTCAGGCTGTCGGGTTTGAATAAGATTGTGGAGGTACTGGAATCATGAAAAACGAAATGGAGCTCATCTTTGATGCTGTCTCGGACAATGAAAGTTTTGCCAGGGTGGCTGTGGCGGCATTTCTCACCCATCTGAACCCTACCCTGGAGGAGATGGCGGACATTAAGACTGCGGTGTCGGAGGCGGTGACGAATTCCATCATACATGGTTATGGAAATCTGGAAGGCCTGGAGCCAGGCGGGGAAGGCTGCCCGGTGAACCCGGGAAAAGTGCGGGTGTGCTGCAGCCTGGAGGATGGAATGTTACATATTCTGGTGGAGGACAAGGGGAAGGGGATTGAGGATGTGGAACGGGCCATGGAACCCCTTTTTACCACCAGGCCGGAACTGGAGCGGTCCGGAATGGGATTCGCCTTCATGGAGGCTTTTACGGATGAGCTGCAGGTGGAGAGTGCGCCTGGTCAGGGGACTGTGGTTCGGATGTCCAAAAAAATCGGCGCGGAAGACCAGGACGCCGGATCCGGGATCTAAAGGCTTATGGGGGTTGATGCATGGAAGAAATGTCAGTACTGATTGCCAGATCACAGGCGGGAGAAAGCGATGCCAGGGAGGTACTGATAGAGAACAACCTGGGCCTGGTGCGCCACATTGTAAAGCGTTTCGCAGGCAGGGGATATGACATGGAAGACCTGTTCCAGATCGGGGTCATAGGGCTTATGAAGGCCATTGACAAGTTTGATCTTTCCCTGGGTCTGAAATTTTCCACCTATGCAGTGCCCATGATTGCAGGAGAGATCAAGCGGTTCCTGCGGGACGACGGGCCGGTGAAGGTGTCCAGGACCATCAAGGAGAACGGGGTGAAGGTCAAGATGGCCAGACAGAAACTTCAGGGCAGTGAGGGCAGGGAGCCCACGCTGCAGGAGATCGCCCGGGAGACAGGGCTGGACGTGGAGGACGTGGTGCTGGCCATGGAGGCCTCGGTGGAGGTGGAGTCCATCTATGCCGCCGTGTACCAGGACGACGGCAGCGAGGTATACCTGGTGGACAAGGTGGTCCGGGGCAGAAGCGGCGCGGTGGGCAGCAGTGCCGCAGGAGGATGCAGCAGCGAGGATACGGAAAAAGAAAAACTTTTGAATCATATTTTGCTAAAACAGCTTCTGGACAGCCTGCGTCCTCAGGACAGGGAGCTGATCCAGATGCGTTACTTCCAGAATAAGACCCAGATGGAGGTGGCGGCGGTTCTGGGGGTCAGTCAGGTGCAGGTGAGCCGTTTGGAAAAGAAGATTCTGATGTGCCTCCGGGAGCAGATCCGGTGACAGCAGCGGAAATATCTGGTACAGGCGCGAAAAAAGATGAACTTTTTATTAAATTGTCGCATTTTGCTTTTCATCTAAATTCATTTCGTTTAATATAGAAATGGACGTGGTTGCGCCGCTGAGAAGCGGCAGGAGATGAGGAGACAGTTTATGAAAGTCGGAGCAGGAAACGGACAGGAGGGCAGGCCCGGGAAGACTCGCCCGGCCTGGGGATGGAATAAGAGAATTCTGGCCATGCTGGGATGCCTGGTGGCAATGGTTGTGGTCATGTACTTTATCCTCTGTATATTTGCATGGATGGATGAGAGGCTGAAGGGGCAGCAGGCGGACGCTTCCAACGGCGGGGCCGTTCAGGAGGGAGAGCAGGATTCCTCAGGCGCTCCGGGCCAGGATGGCGATGTTGTGGGGGCCATGTCAGGTTCCGTGGTTTACTCTCAGGAGGAGTTGGAGGCGAAAGTGGCGGAGGCCAGGGATCAGGTTTCCCAGGAGCTGCTGGGGGGGATCCGGCAGAGTCTGGACGGAGGGGATTCTGTGCTGCAGGTGCTGCGGCCCCTGTATCCTGAGGAACTGATTGTTTACAGCGGAGGAAAATATAATTTTGTCCCCATTAACCGTTCTCTGAAACAGAGTACCCTGGAGGAGGCAGGCCTGAATGTGCTTGAGTCCGGAGAATACCAGTATGTGAGGGACGGGCAGGTGATTTCCCACAAGGGGATCGATGTGTCCAAACATCAGGGTACCATTGACTGGAACCTGGTGGCCCAGGACGGGGTGGAGTTTGCCTTCATCCGGGTGGGATACCGGGGGTATGGCACGGGAAAACTGATGGAAGACGAGTTTTTTGAGGAGAATATCAAGGGAGCCCTGTCCGCAGGAATTAAGACGGGGGTTTATTTCTACAGTCAGGCTGTCACGGAGGAGGAGCTTCTGGAGGAGGCCGCGTTTGTCCTGGAAAAGATTGCGCCTTACAAGATCGAGTGCCCGGTGGTGTTTGATGTGGAGAGGGTGTCAGGGGCCGAGGGACGGATGGACGCCCTTTCGGTGGAGGAGCGCACCAGCCTGGCGCTGCTGTTCTGCCAGACCATTGAACAGGCGGGCTACAAGCCCATGATTTACCACAATACGGAGATGGGGGTTATGCTTCTGCGCCTGGAGGTTCTGGAGGCCTACGGCAAGTGGTTTGCCGCCTACAGCGATAAGTTCTATTATCCCTATGAGTATAAGATCTGGCAGTATTCCCAGTCCGGGACGGTACAGGGGATCCAGGGGAATGTGGATCTGAACATCAGCTTCGGGCCTGTTTGGGAAGAATAGTTTTCAGGTATATTTTACAAGGTTCTGTATCATAATAATCAGGAAATCTATGTATCCGAAGGGATGTCCGGTTATGGTGATGCAGAATCTTTTTTTGTGTCTGGCAGGGGTCAGCTATGGGCTTCTGGCAGCGGCAGGAGTGTTCACCGTGTTTGTGGCGGTGGGCCTGGTACCTCGGTTTGCGGGGAGGACCCATACGGCGGATAAGGTGCTGCTGTATGAGGAGATGGTCATTTTTGGCACGCTCACAGGGGCTGTGCTCAGTGTGTTTGACAGGTATTGTCAGTTTGGGGCCTGGTGGCAGGAGCGGTTTCCGGAACAGGATGGTCTGCTTTTTGGCATGGGCATATTTTTTCAGGCAGTCTATGGTCTTTTCGCCGGCATGTTTATCGGGTGTCTGGCTCTTGCCATAGCGGAGATGCTGGACAGTATTCCTATCCTGACGCGCCGTATCTCTTTTCGGCATGGCCTGGGGCTTGCCATTGTCAGCATGGCTCTGGGAAAGTTGTTCGGTTCTTTGGTGTATTTTCTTACCGAGTTCCACAGGACAGCATAATAGGGCGGAGAGAAGGGCATGGAGGAGTGGCGCAGAGGCAGGTGGGCTGTGTGGGCGGGGAAAGGACGATTCAATGACAAATCTGATGGTTTACTTAAAATGTGACAGGAATGTGGAGGTTGGAACCGAGGATGTGTTTCTGTCGGATCTGGGGGCTTTGCGCTGTGCGGATACGGTTGCGGCGGCAAAGCTTAAGGCGCTGAAAGTGCATCATTTTGGGAAAGAGGATCCGGACCGCTGTGTCATCAGCTGTCTGAGGCTGGTGGAGCTGATGGAGGGGGTTTGTCCCAATATCAGCGTGCAGGTTGTGGGGGAGCCCGATGTACTTGTGGAGCGGATCCAGGTGGAGGAGCGCAGGGGGCCTGTGCAGTGGTTTAAATGTGCCCTGGTGTGTCTGGTAAGTTTTTTTGGCACTGCATTTACCATCATGGCTTATCATAACGATGTTGGGATCAATGATGTGTTCACGGAAGTGTACCGAATGGTGATGAACCGGGAACCCCAGGGGCTGAATGTGCTGGAGCTGTCTTACACGGTGGGACTTGCAGCCGGGATCATTATCTTCTTTAACCATGTGGGCGGCAGGCGCATTACAAAAGATCCCACTCCCATAGAGGTGGCAATGCGCAATTATGAGGAAGATGTGGACAAGGCTCTCATTGCCACAGCCGGGAGAGAAGGGCAGGAGGAGGAGAGCAGGTAATATTGCCTGCGGCGGCTCCTCAGCAAAAATGTGCTGCGGGGCTGGGGTTTCTGCTCCTTGAGTTGGAAACGGAACAGGATAATATCTTTGCACAATTCCTGGAAGTCAGGGTACCTCTTGATGAAATTTAGTATGTATTAATTTTTTCTTTTGGTATATTCTGCCAATTGCTGTTTCAGTAAACGGATCTCTTCGGCCTGTCTTTGGTTTTCCTTGGCCTGTTTATGGTTTTCTTCGGCGTGTCTTTGGTTTTCCTCAGCCAGTCTTAAGTTTTCTGCTTTCATCTCATCCATCATATATTTGACAGTATTGCGGTCCATAATGCTTAAAGCTTCAGAATACATAGAAATCACCTCCTTGGGTTGGAAACGGAACAGGACAATGTCTTTGTAAAGTTCCTGAAAGGCAGGGTACTGTTTGACTATATTCAGTATGTCGGAAGGATTGTCCGAGGCAAGAAAATACAGCCAGGCTTCCAGTTCAGATAAGTTATTTTTATTATGTGGCATTCTGCGGAAAATTTCAAGAGAAATATAGATTAAATTCTGAAGAGGTTTCAGCGGTGCCATCACTTCAAATAATTTCACAGCCAGAAGATGCTTCTTGTATTGACATTTCTCAGATTCAGTGCTATATTGTAAATAACCAATTAACTAAATGGTTAAATGCCATGAAAGGGGGTGCTCTCTTTGTTAGAAGTGTCCGGTCTGTCTTTTCATTATCAACCTCATGTACCTATGCTGACCGATCTTACTTTTTCCGTATTAGATGGAGAAATCGTTGGCCTGTTAGGGAAAAACGGAGTTGGGAAAACTACAACCTTAAAGCTGATTTTGGGGTTGCTACCGCTTGAAAAAGGCTCTATCTGCCTTGGCAACTACTCGCTGTATCTACATCCCATACGATACAAGAAACAAATTAACTATGTTTCTGACAGCCACGATATATACAACAATCTTACGGGAAAGGAATATTTGAATTTTATAGCGGATATGTACGAAGTACCTTCTGAAACAAGAGGAAAAAATTATACTCCTCTAATAGAAGCGTTTCAGGTTGAAAAATATCTGAACAGCCCTATTAAAAAATTATCTCATGGGACAAAGCAAAAAATTGCTATTATAGCATCCCTGGTTAATGATCCCCTACTTTGGGTGTTAGATGAGCCAATGATGGGACTGGATGTGGAAGCTGTTCAGGTCTTAAAGGAATTGATGAAATCCAGAGCGGCCTGCGGAAAATCCGTTCTATTTTCATCTCACATATTGGAAATTTGTGAGAATTTGTGTGATAAAATCGTCATCATGCAAGCTGGAACGATTAAGAAAACAATCGAGCTTCGAGATAATCCTTCCTATATTTCGTTGGAGGATATTTATTTGGAGGTGGTTAATGATGTACCGATGGAACAAGGTTTTTCAATTAAGCAAAACAATGAGTAAGATCAATTTCAGCTTTTTGAATTTTCGGTATAAGTTAAAAGAACGCCCTGATCCCTACTTTATTGTGCTGGCTTGCTTTGTTTTAAGTATTATCAGCGTATTCTATTACTACTATTTTCGATTGCTTGGTCAGCTTTATGATGGACTTTCCGAGCTGGGGTTGGGAGCTTTGTTTTGTCGGCTTGCACTGTTTGCAGTGGCGATGATACTCTCAATAGTGAGCGTCTTCCTACTGATAAATATTTTTTGCTTTTCAAGGGATATAGAATACTTGCTGCTATTTCCAGTAAGGCCATGCGACATTTTTACAAGTAAGTACATTGCAGTAATCATGTTTTGCTATGTGATTGAAATTTTACTACTGCTTCCTGTGTGTATAATTCAAACGCAATACATTGGGGACATTTCTGCGATAATTACATATATCTCTGCGGCAGCGATACTCCCTCATATTGTTGTGTTCCCTTTGGCGGTTCTTGTGACAATATGCTTGAAATTTGCCATGCTTCTGAAACGCATGAGGACACTGCTGGTGGTTGCAGGAATCATAGTGTATTTTGCAGGCGGCGTGATTTGCGGTCTATTATCAAATGGACAAATAGATGAAAAACAAGACTTATTGAACTGGGTTAATGATTTTATTGTACCATTCCCATTCTATAATCAGTATATCGGTTTTCATCCCGTATTAAAGCTGCTCTGCATTATACTTGTCGCTGTATTTATCGGCGGATATTACTATTTGAGTTATCTTGTGATCGGAAAGAAATATGCCATCTATGATAAAGAAGGACGGATTCGCATAACGGCGATGAAATACAACTTGTTGTCAAAGTTGAGAAGTTATTTTAAGAAAGAGTACCAAACTTTTTTCCGAAATCCAGTATATGTCATAAATGGATTGTTTGGGATTTTTATTACCCCCTTTTTACTGCCGTTGTCTTTCCGGATCAGTGCAACCGCAGAAAGTATAGAACAAATAAGAGCCTTGGTATCTGCCCCGGAATTTTCCTTCTATGCGGTATTGTTTGCGATTGCGGTCATTGCCCTAACGTCCGCAATCAATGTAGTGGCTTCCAGCAGTTTTTCCAGAGAGGGGGCAAGTTTCTGGATAGCGAAGATTATTCCGTATTCATTAATGCAGCAAGCGTTTGTAAAAGCCCTGTTTTCTACAAGTATCTCAATGATGGGGATTATCATGAATTGCTTAATATTTAAGGTTTACTTTCACTATGGTCTTATCCAGATTGGAGTAATCGCTCTTGTTGGTATATTATTTGCAGCGTTATGGAACTTGATCGGAGTATTGATTGATATGAAGCGTCCCAAATTAGAATGGACAAATGAAACAGAAGCGATTAAGCAGAATGTTAATGTAGTTTTATCCATTTTGCTTTGCATCGCAATTTCAATAGGATATTTCTTTGCGGTTGCAAAAATGCTTCAGAATGGGTTCCCTGCCAGTGGCGTTATTACCTTTCTGTTGTGCAGTGTATGTATTCTAATTTTACTTGTGTGTAAAGGAATTGCGTCTCATCAAGAGTAATTACCTTTCAAAATATGTCAATCAATCAAAAAGAGGAGAAAACTATGAGTAAAAAGAAACTGATCCCTATGGTGTTATTGATTGGAACCTTTGTCATATTGTTTGTGGCAACATTTTTTCTTCCAGACAAGATACCCTTCCATTTTGATGTGAATGGAAAGGCTGGCTGGTATACAAGCAAGTATTTTATCCTGCTGCTTACGCCGGTTCCGTATTTAATTTACCATCAATTCACACACAAGAAAAAATGAATACAGTATTATTGGGAAAGGAGATTCGCTTAGATGACTACTGTATTCAAAGCTTTATCTGATGATACCAGACGACAAATCCTAAAGCTGCTTGCGAATGGTGATATGACAGCGAAAGAAATTTCTGAGAACTTTACGATTTCAAAGCCGGCCATATCAAAGCATCTTGATATTTTGAAAGAAGCAAGGTTAGTGACAAGCGAACGAACGGGGATGTCCGTTACTTATTCCCTTAATGCTTCTGTATTACAAACAACTTTAGGCGCATTTTTGGAGTTTTTTGATACCAATAAAACGGCAGGAAAAGAGGGAGATGAGAATGAAACTATATAGAAGTCTGAATACGATATTCTTGATTATATTCATCATAGGGACGGTTCTGTGTTTTAAGTACCTTCCCAGTGAAATCCCTTTGTTTATGCAAAGCCCTTCCCGCTGGGTTTTTATCGGGATTTGTTTTGCTCTTTTGTTGGCGTTAGCTATTGTGGCATTTTTCCCTCACATAATCTCCAAAAGCGATAACAAAGTGAGAAATGATATTACTCTGACTGCGATCAACCTCTTGGGGCTTGGAATTTTTCTTTTCTATTTTGTCACGGTAGTTAAATACTGTGGTTTGCAGATGAATTACATGAAAGGTATAGTGCTTATCGTGGGAGCCTTAATGGTATTGGTCGGGAACTTGTTGCCACAAATGCCTTACCGCAGCCGCATTGGGTTCAAATTGCCTTGGATTCTAAAGGATAAACTGTGCTGGCAAAAAACGCATCGGTTTGCCGGATACACAGCAATTCCTTTTGGGATTATTCAGTGTCTGCTTGCTTTGTTTGTGTCAAACAACAGTCTTGCATTTTTGCTGGGAATTGGTTTTTGGATTATAGTTGTGTGTATTTTTTCATTGATTACTTTTTATCAGAACAAGGGAAAGTTTGGTTAGTATAAGCCATTAGACAGTAGCTGTAAGTAATAATATACAGTTTGGCAAATCTTTTATCTGGTGTCCCATATACAACGCTCTTTCGAGGTCGTTACTATATTCCGCCGCAGACAGATCAGCTGTTGACGAAGATCCAGGAAGGTGATTAACAATCACATAAGCAACCTGAGAAAGAAGCTCAGAGTTGCCCCTGACTTGCCGGAATATGTGAAAAGCATCTATGGAGTGGGCTATAAATTTGAAATATAGGAAGGGTGCGGTATTGCTGCCGCACCTTCAGTTTTTCATGTTTTCATTGCAGTGTGAATAATACCTGATTTTGTCATACTTTGTTGATTAAATTCAGTAAAACTAAATGAAAACAAAAGACGAAATAAAAATTATAATAGATCTATATTTAGACACATTTTCTTGACAAAAAGTGGGAATGGTTCTATAATCACCCCAGGAGGAGAGGAAGATGGGAAAGATTTATGAAAGTTCATTGGAGCTTGTAGGGGGAACGCCTCTTTTAAGGCTGAGCCGTTATGCCGGGAGAGCGGGGATCGTGGATGTGGAAATTCTGGCAAAACTGGAATACCTGAATCCTGCAGGTTCGGTCAAGGACCGCACGGCTCTTGCCATGATTGAGGATGCGGAGCGGAAAGGGATTTTAAAACCTGGAGCTACCATTATAGAGCCCACATCCGGTAACACGGGCATTGGTCTTGCGGCAGCGGCGGCGGTGAAAGGCTATCAGACGATTCTGACCCTGCCGGACACCATGAGTATGGAGAGGCGCAGTCTTCTGGGGGCATATGGAGCCCGGCTTGTGTTGACAGAAGGGGCTGCGGGAATGAACGGGGCCATTGCCAGGGCGGAGGAGCTGCAGAAGGAGATACCAGGCAGCGTTATCCTGGGGCAGTTTGAAAATGCTGCAAATTCCCAGGTGCACAGGGAATTGACAGGACCGGAAATTTGGGAACAGACAGACGGGAAAGTGGATATTTTTGTGGCAGGTGTAGGAACGGGCGGAACTGTCACGGGTGTGGGGGAATACTTAAAGAGCAGGAATCCTGCGGTTCGTGTGGTGGCGGTGGAACCTGCCGCAAGTCCTGTGCTGTCTATGAAAGCATTCGGCAGGCAGCAGGGGATCGGAGCCAAGGAGGACCCGGGAACCTATGGGGCAGCTGGGGCTCCAGAAGATTTGAGGAGGAATGGAGCTGCCGGGACTTTGGAGGATGGGGGAAAACACGGTGTCTCCAGCGTGAATCTGATTCAGGGCATTGGGGCAGGATTTGTGCCGGAGGTGTTGAATACAGAGGTATATGACGAGGTTGTGACAGTGGAAAATGAGGATGCCTTTGCGGAAGGCAGGGCTTTGGCCCGGAGCGAGGGCATTCTGGCGGGCATCTCCTCCGGAGCGGCGCTGAAAGCGGCGGGTATTCTGGCGGCAAGGCCGGAGAACAGAGGTAAGATGATTGTAGTTCTGCTGCCGGATTCCGGTGACAGATATCTCTCCACCCCCATGTTTGCACAGTGAGGAAGTGTCTAAATTCCAGGATATCCGCAGTAACATAGAGAACCTAATAGAGTATGGTCTGCTGGCCCATAAGAACAGAGAGGTACTTTTTCCCAATAGGGAGCCGGTCAGCCAGTGGAAGCCTGGGTCAGGCGCATTGCCCGGTGAGGGAGCCAGAGAGAATGCGCCTGGTCCTCTGACAGGAGATACCCGGGTGGGTCTTTTTGTTTTTAACCATGACAGCTTTCTATCCTGCATTCATGTTTCTTCTTTTCTCTGTCATAGCTGATACCGATCAGGAGTATTTTGCTGCAGCTGCGCACTTTCTGAATATAGTTTTTATCTCTAATCTGCTTTATTGCACTGGCGGCGGAAGCCCCCGCTTTCAGTTCCAGAATGAGGGCTGTTCCTCCGGATTTCTTTGGATAAAACAGATAATCACAAAATACTTTTCCACTTTTTGCTTCCCGTTCTATCCTATAATCTTTTCTTGCATACAGGTAACACAGGGTGATAACACAGGATAGAGAATTTTCATCACTGTACTGCAGAAAAGGGATCTCACGGTCATGTACAGTCTCCAGCATTTCTGCAACTTTTGACGCGTCTGCTGCAAGAGTTGCCTCAAGAATCTGCCGGGATGTCTCTACAATTTCTTTTAGCTCTCCCATGCTGTCCCTTGAGAGGACATTCTGGAATTTTTCCATCAGCTCGCAGTTTGGAATCTGAAGCTGCCCATTATAATATGACAGGAACCCGTATATGGTCATGGCTGACAGTATCTCATTCCGGTTTTCCAGCTGCTGCTCCACGGCGCTGTATCCGTTCAGTTCTGTCTCCACGGGGATTCCGGATACCATTTTGACAATGTCTTCCTTTACCTGGTCTACATTGTGCTCCACACAGTCAGCAATCTCGTCCATGGGGCCGGTCTCGGTCCAGTAATTCAGGCAGATGCCTCTGGCAAGGGCTCTGTTGACGGAGCGGGGATTGAACAGATGCCCTCCGCTGCTTGTGCGGTATCCGTCGTACCACTGTGCCAGTTCTTCATAGGAAAGGCAAGTCTGGCGGCTGCACAGTTCTTTTACTTCATTTTCCAGAAGGCCGAAAAAGATGTCAAACTGATTGTCATTGATAAAGCTGTATTCATCGAACATATTCAGCTCTGAGTCGCTGGAATACTTTTTGATGGGGAGCACCCCGGTCATATAGGCCAGCTCCACATATGGTTTGTCTTTCAGCAGATTTTTCAGGAACAGAAGAAAGGTATTTTTGTCCTTCTCAGTGGCAAAGGGCTGGCTGAAAATGGAATCCCATTCATCAAAGATGAAAATAAAGGAATCCCCTGTCTCCAGAAACAGATCACTGATTCCCAGACATTCTTTTTCCTCCAGCCAGGAGTATGTTTTCAGCAGATCCATTCTCAGTTTCTGGAGAATATTGTACAGGTATGTGTCAAAGTCTGGGGAAAGGTCAGGCAGGGTGCTGAAATCAATATGGACTACATTGTGCTTGTTGAGGTGCTTTTCGCAGGAGGGCGCGCCGGAGATCTTCAGGCCGTCAAAAAGACTGCGGCTGTCCCGGCCTTTTGTGTAATATGCGCCAAGCATATTGGCATTTACTGTTTTACCAAATCGTCTGGGTCTGGTGATACAGATGTATTTAGCGTCGGTACGTATGAAAGAATTGATTTTTTTGATAAACAGGCTTTTATCTGCATAATAAGGGCCGGATACAGCCTCCTGGAACAGAATGGCCTGTGTATCTGTATTCAAATAGTACATAAACGGCACCTCCTGTTTTTTTATATAATATAACTAAAGACAGTATAAACCTAAGGGGAGGAAAATACAAACAGAAAATTTTGCTGTGGGTCGGAAAGCAGTGTGGACAGACCGGCATGAGAATTATGCGGAAAACCTCTTATAACACATACGATTGAAGCGGCTTTGACCTCTGAGTTATTTGAAGAAGTGATGGTTTCCACTGACTCTGAACAGCGGGGCGGTACGGGGCTGCCGTGCCGTTCCTCAGAAGCAGCGTGACAGTGGGAGACTCGGCAGACTCCTGGGACATGGTACAGGAATCTGGGAAGAACCTTTGATACAAAGGTTGCTTTCTCCCTTTTTATATGGTATGCTTATTACTATAAAGCGTGGTTCCGAACAGCTCCAAGAGGATGTCCCGGCGAAATTCCGGGCTGCATGTTCACGGAACGGAAATTTGGGAGGGATATATGAAAAATTTGAGAAACCTGCGGCCCCCGGGGAGCCTGAACTGTCCTCGAAGCCTGCGTGAATCGGAAATCTTCAGAGCCAGAGGGCTGTTTTTCTGCCTTCTGCCACTTCTTTTCTGTCTTTTGACCGCCTGCGGCGACACTTCAGAAAACCCCACCCTTGGTACAGATGGCTTTGTGTATGTGGCGGAACAGATCCCGCTGTCGAAAGGTCAGTACCCTGCAGACAAGATCCAATCAGACGGGGAATATCTGTATTATGTCATGGATGGCAATCTGTATAGAAGTTCCCTTGCGGAAGAGATGTCCTTTGAGAATGAGAAGGTTCTTGTATCCCTGCCTTCCGATGCCTATTTTGCCGATTATGTCATTGAGAGAGAAGGTGGAATCTGCTATTTTGTGCAGGATATGACCTATGGCGCGGAATGGGCCATGGTGCCCGACGGAGGCACGCTGACCAGGATGACGCAGGACGGAACCATTGTCTTTCAGACATCTCTTCCGGATGCCGACACTATGCTGAACTCCACTCCCTGCCTGGCCGTGAATCTGGAGGGACAGTCCTTTCTGCTGACCCAGGAGGGGATCAACATTATAGACCAGGAGGGAAATCTGCTCACTGTCCTTTCCACAGAGAGTTTCCGGCCCCGGACGGAGCAAGGGAAGGAGCAGCTTCTGACGGATGGAAATGGAGCGGTTTTCTATCTGTCCATTGAAAATAGTTTAACGAATCCTGCTGTATATGAGATCACAGAGGAAGATACCGCAGAGGGCAAAAAGGCCCCCTCCTTTCAGCTGGTGAGAAGGGACGAAATAGTTCAGGATATGACGGGAAGTTTTTACAGCGGCGTCTCCGGACTGCTGTGCGACCATGAGAACGGAACCCTGTACCAGTACAGCGCGGAGGAGGGGATCTGGAAGGAAAAGTTGAACTGGGGGGACAGCAGCCTGGCCAAGGGCGCTTCCACGGTTATGGAGGCGTCGCCGGACACCATTCTGGCTCATTATTTTTTCTATGGAGGAGGAAACGATGCCGCGCTGTTCCGTCTGGACAGGACTGCTCTGGAGGACTTGCCCCAGAAAGAAATTCTGGTTTTGGCCGTTACCAATTCCTGGTCCGACCTGGACGATGATGTGGCTGCTTTTAATCAGATGAATGACCAGTGCCATATCAAGCTGGAAATCTATGAGGGGGAGGAAGGGCTTGCGCGTCTGGACAGTGCTCTGGTCTCCGACAATCCTCCCGACCTTTTGGACCTGTCCTGGCTGGATATCACAAAATATGCTCAAAAGCAGCTTCTGGCAGACTTAAATCCCTGGCTGGAGGGCAGCAGTGTGTTGAACCGGGAAGATTTTCTGACAAATATTCTGGAAGGCTATACCCTGGAGGGAAAGCTCTACTGTATTCCCAGCGGCTTTTACTTTTCCTCTTACCTGGGAAGGACTTCTCAGGTGGGCAGCGGCCTTGGATGGACCATGGAGGAGCTGATGACGCTGACCGCAGAATATCCTGACAGCAGGCTTCTGGACAGGAATAATTATGAGTATGTTCTGAATTTCCTGTTGTGTGATTACATATTGGAAGAGTTTATCAACTGGGACACGGGGATCTGCAGTTTCGACGGGGAGGAGTTTAGCAGCCTGGTCCGGTGGATACAGGAGCACACAAAAAATATCTATCTGTCTTACGATGAGAGCGTTGATTATGCTGGCGGTGTGGTTCCGGCGGACATGCTGCTGATCAGAGAAAATATTCTCAATCCCAGGGATTATGCTCTTCAGACATACAAGTGGGACGAACCTGTCACATTCATAGGCTATCCCACGAAGGACGGGCATCCCTGTTACAGGATGAACACGTCCGATGCCCTGGGCATTGTATCCGGCTCCAGGCACCAGGAGCTTGCCTGGCAGTTTTTGGAGTTTTTCCTCTCCGGAGAAAAGGAAAACTTCTTTTACTTTTCCAGCCGAAGAGATATTCTGGAGCAGGATGTGAAAGAGGAGATGGAGCCCCTGTATGAAAGGGATGAGAATGGCGAGATCGTTATCTATGAACAATTCTGGACAAAAGAGAATGGCCAGATGGTGGAACATAGAAATGAGCCATGGGTAAAGGCCCGCCAGTTTCTGAATATCAACGGAGAAGAGGTTGCCTATTACAATATGGAGCAGGAGCAGGGGGACATTCTGATGGAGCTTTTGGGTAACATTGACTTTACCCCCAGGCCGCAGCTTGATAATGATATCATCAGCATCATTATGGAGGAGAGCGCGCCGTTTCTTACCGGGGACAAGTCCCTGGAGGAGGTGACGGATGTGATCCAGAACAGAGTATCGGCCCTGGTACAGGAGAATCTGTAGCCTGTTTCCAAGGGAAATAAAATTTTGGAGGAACAAATGATGAGTATTTTGCCAGCAACTGGTTTTGGTGAAAAAAAGCCGGGTTTGTCTGGTATCAGGCGGCTTCTGTGCCTGCTGCCGGTGTTTGTCTGTCTTTTGACCGCCTGCGGCGATACCTGGGAGAAACCCACCTTGGGGACGAATGGTTTCCTGTATGTGGCGGAGAGGCTTGCTCCGCCGGTTTCAGAGTATCCTCCCGACAATTTTCGGTCTGACGGTACATACCTGTATTATCTTATTAACAGGTCTCTGTACAGGGTTCCGCTGGGAGAGAAAATTTCTTTCGCCAGCCAGGAGCATATTTTTGCGGGGACTGACGGTTCCGGGGTTGTAGATTATACCTTTGACAAGGATGGGGGGATTTACTGTTTTATTCAGAATTTCACCTATAATGCGGACTGGAACATGGTGCCTGAAGACTGCAGTCTGGTTAGATTGTCACAGGACGGGACCGTTGTCGGTAGATCAGAACTGCCCGGTGTCAGTCCTCTGATGAATACTGCCTCCCTCCTGGCCGTCAGCCAGGAGGGACAGGTCTTTCTGCTGGTCCAGGAGGGGATCTATGTTATGGATTCGGAGGGGAATCTTCTTGCCGTTCTGTCCACGGAGGAGTACCGGCCCCAGGATGAATATGGGAGAGAGCAGCTGCTCACGGACGGAAGCAGCATTTACTATCTTTCCGGCGGGGGCACTTATACTCTTTCGACTCTCTATGAGATCACACAGGAGGATTCTTTTCAGCTGGCCAGAAGGGACGGGATCCTGAAGGACATGAGCGGGACATTTTACAGCAGCAGTTCCGGACTGCTGTGCAACAAAGAGGACGGAATCCTGTACCAGTACAGCGCGGACGAGGGAGTCTGGAAGGAAAAACTGAGATGGGGGGACAGCAGTCTGATCAAAGATGTCAGCGCTGTTGTGGAGACATCCCCGGATACCCTGCTGGCCCATTATTTTTTCTTTGGGGCCCCGGGCGAAGACGCGCTGTTTTTCCTGACCAAAACCCCCCTGGAAGATTTGCCCCAGAAGGAGATTCTGGTTCTGGCCACAACCAGATCCTGGTCGGGACTGGATGAAGCCCTGGCCGAATACAATCAAAGCAACGATAAATGCCATATAATTTTAGACATCTATGAGGGAGAGGAAGAACTTGCGCGCCTGGATGGAGCCCTGGTCTCCGGAAATCCTCCTGATCTTTTGGATCTGTCCGGTCTGGATATTACAAAGTATGCTCAAAAACAGCTGCTGGAGGATCTGAACCTTTACCTGGAGAAAAGCAGTGTTCTGAAGAGAGAAGATTTTCTGGAAAGTATTCTGGACGGGTTTACCATAGACGAAAAACTGTACGGCATTCCCGACAGTTTCTATTTCACGTCCCTTTTGGGGAGGACTTCTCAGGTGGGCAGCAGTGCCGGCTGGACTCTGGAAGACCTGATGGCGCTGACGGAAAAGTATCCTGACAGCAGGCTTCTGAACAGCGGAAGCTTTGAGTATGCTCTTGAAAATCTGCTGCGGTCATATATTCTGGAGGAATTTATCAACTGGGAGACAGGGGCATGCAGCTTTGACAGCCCTGAGTTCTGCAGTCTGATCCGCTGGATGCAGGAGCACACAAGGAATATCTACTTGAGTTATGAAGAGGGGATGGATTATTCCTATGGGGTTGTTCCGGCGGATATGCTTCTGGTCAGAAAATATGTGGATTCTCCCAGGCACTATGCCCTCATGACCTATGACTGGGACGAACCCTTTACCCTGATAGGCTGCCCCACAAAAGACGGGACTCCTTCTTATGGCGCAGGAGGGAACAATGCCGTGGCCATTGTATCCCGCTCCGGCAGCCGGGACCAGGCCTGGGATTTCCTGGAATTTTTCCTTACCCGCCAGGAGCAGGATCCTTTTGGCAGTTTTTCCAGCCGTCGGGATGTTCTGTATCAGGATATAGAGGAGGAGACCGAGCCTCTGTATGACAGGGACGAGAATGGAGAGATTCTGATTTACGAGCATTTCTGGGTTATGGAGAATGGTCAGTGGGTGGAGCACTGGAACGAATCCAGGATAAGGCCCCGCCAGTTCCAGTATGTGGATGGGGAAGAAATCCCGTATTACTATATGGAGAAAGAGCGGGCGGACATTCTGCTGGAATTTTTGGAGCAGCTGGATTTTACCCCAAAGCCCCATATCCACAGTGAAATTTTTGAGATTATCATGGAGGAGACAGCGCCCTTTCTGAATGGGGACAAGTCTTTGGAAGAAGCTGTGCATGTAGTTCAAAACAGGGTGTCGGCCCTGGTGCAGGAGAGTTTGTAGCTGACGGAAGCTTGAACGATTCATTCGCAAAAAGTCTCCTGACGGCTTCCTTTCTGGCCGGGAAAATGGTATAATGAAGTACATTTTCACGGAAAAAGGGTCCTGGAAAAAAGGCAGGGAGGCAGCCCTTAAGCCCGGACTGGAAAGAGGGCAGGAAAGGGGCCCGCCATAAAGGGGATCATATATCCCGTGGAGGAATAACAGGAGGAAGAGGAATGTATACTGAAATGCAGCTGGACAGAATGTTCGGCAAGCTGAAGCGTCTGGAGGAGATGCTGGAGCCCAGGCTTTTTAAGGTGGTGGACACCGTGCCCATGAAGGCCTTTCTGACCGACGGAAGCCACCACAGCGTGCCGGAGGAGGCATGCTTTACGGAGTGTGCGGACGGCACCGTCTTTGAAGGCCAGGGAATCTACTGCTGGTTCAAAGGGGCGTACACCGTGCCGGAGAATCTGGACGGGAAGACCCTGTACATATATCCCAGAGCCAGGGGATATGAGGGGATGCTGTGGGTGGACGGAAAGCCCTACGGGAATTTTGCTGCCAAGTTCATTGTGCACAGCCACGGCAACCACTACTGCGATATGCTCCGGCAGGGGGTTCATGGGGGCGAGCAGATTGATATTGCCCTGGAATATTATGCAAACCACTATATCAAGGGCACCCAGCCTTTCCTGGTGGAGGCCCAGAAGACTTATAAGATTGTCTATCACCCTGCGGACATCTGCCTGAAGGACGAAGAGCTGACGGAGTTCTACTTTGATCTGAGAGTGGCCAACGGGATGGTGAAAGCCCTGGAGGACAAGAGTTTCCGGCGGGCAGACTTTGTGCAGGCTCTGCTGCAGATCCACGAGCTGATCTCCTACGATTTTGAGAACGAGGAAGAGGAGGTGTTCCGGGAGCAGATCCGGCAGGCGGACAGGATTCTGAAACAGGTGCTGCAGGCCGCAAATTCAGCCTCCGCTCCCTACGCAGGGCTTATCGGCCACTCCCACATGGACACGGCCTGGCTGTGGCACAGGGGAGAGACGGAGAAAAAGTGCGCCAGAACCTATGCCAACCAGATGAATCTGATGGATCAGTATCCGGAATACACCTTTGTGCAGAGCTCTGCCTATCACAGCGACATTATCAAAAGAATGTATCCGGATCTGTTTGAGGATATGAAAAAGCGTGTGGCGGAGGGGCGTTATGAGCCCAACGGCGGTGTGTGGATTGAGTGCGACTGCAATATTCCCTCCGGGGAGTACATGGTGCGCCAGTTTGTGTGGGGACAGAAGTTTACCAGGGAGAATTTTAACTATACCTCCGACGCCTTCTGGCTTCCGGACACCTTTGGCTACAGCGCTTCCCTGCCTCAGATCATGCAGGGCTGCGGCATAAAATATTTCCTCACCACGAAGATGGCGTGGAATGACACCAATGTATTTCCCTATGACACCTTCTACTGGAAGGGCATTGACGGCTCCCGGGTTCTGGTGCATTTTAACCGCACCCATATCTGGCCGGATCCTGCGGCCCTGAAGGAGAATCTTCTGGAGAAGGGCAGCAACACCATACAGGAGAGGGCGGTGAGCAGAATGCGCCTGATCTCCTATGGCTTCGGGGACGGGGGCGGCGGCCCGGAATTCGGTATGATCGAGGTGGCAAGGCGCCTGAAGGATCTGGAGGGAATGCCCAGGACTTCCCACACTACCGTGAGCCAATTTATGGAGCAGCTGGAGGAGAGTCTGGTGGACCCTTCCGTCTACAGTGGGGAGCTTTACCTGGAGCTGCATCGGGGCACCCTGACCAACCAGCATGTGATCAAGAGGAACAACAGGAAGGCAGAGTTTGCCCTGCGGGATCTGGAATACCTCACAGTGCGGGATGCGGTGGACAGGGACGCGGCGGCGTCGGCGGAGAAGATAGATCCTCTCACAGAGGAGATGCTGGTGAACCAGTTTCACGATATCCTTCCGGGAACCTGTATTCCCAGGGCTCACGACGAGGCTATCAGCGCGGTGGGCCATATCATAGAGGAGGCGGGCAGAATGTCCAGGAGCCTTCTGGAGGCAAAGGCCCAGACTTCCGGGGAGACCTCCGACGCAGGAAGGACTGTCACGCTGGTGAATACCCTTTCCTTCCCCAGGGAGGATGTGGTGTACCTGCCTTTCCAGGGCTTTTATGTAAAAGGGGACTACCCTCAGCAGGTGGTGGAGGACATGGACGGCGTCAGGAAGCTGGCAGTGCAGGGGGTGGTGATCCCCGCTTTTGGCAGCGCTGTTCTTGAGCTGACCCAGGAGCACGGACAGGAGCAGTCTCCCTTTACCGCTCAGGGCAGTGTCCTGGAGACTCCGCTGGCCAGGGTGGAGTTCAATGAAAAGGGGTACATGGAATCCTTTGTGGACAGGCGAAATGGCCGGCAGCTGCGGGGGCCGGGCTACGGGCTCAACACGCTGCTTATGGCTGAGGAAGTGTCCCTGGGATGGGACAACTGGGATGTGGACGCAGATTACGAGTGCAAATTCCGTGACAGCGCCTGTCTGCTCTCCTCCCAGGTGGTGGCGGACGGGCCGGTGGAGTACCGGATCCGGAACAGCTACCGTCTGAGCGCCAAGTCCACTCTGGAGCAGGATGTGATATTCTATGCCCACTCTCCGGAAGTGGTCTTTGAGACCAGGATGGACTGGCAGGATGACCACCGCTTCCTGAAGGCGGCCTTTGACACTTCCATCCAGGCGGATTACGCCAGCCAGGAGGTGCAGTTTGGCTGCATCCACAGAGTGACTAACCGCAACACGGTGATTGAGAAGGCCAAATTTGAAGTGTCCAACCACAAGTACACGGATCTGTCCGAAACCCGCTACGGGGTGGCGGTGCTGAACGACTGTAAGTACGGCATCAGTGTGAAGGACGGCCAGATGCGCCTGTCCCTGCACAAAGGGGGCTGTATGCCCGACTTCAGGGGGGACAAGGGCGTCCATGAATGTACTTACTCCTTCCTGCCCCACATGGGAGGGTTCGCCGCGGAGAGCGTGATTCAGCCCGCATACCTGCGCAATGTGGAGCCCCTTCTGGTGGAGGGAAGCCTGCCCATGGACAGCCTGGTGACGCTGGACAGCGGTCATGTGATTGTGGAGACAGTAAAGCCTCTGGAGGAGAAAGCAGGGAACCAGGCCCGCACCAGGGACTTTATCCTGCGCCTGTACGAGGCGGAGGGCGCGGCGGATACCGTCACCCTGAACTTCGGCATTCCGGTGAAAAATGTGGCCGTGGCCAATATGCTGGAGGAAGTGCAGGAGGATCTGGGCTCTGTGCAGCAGCCTGCGCTTAACTTCCGGCCCTTTGAGATCAAGACCCTGAAGGTCAGTTACTGACAGCTGTCCTTCCGGCACAGAAAATGTGGCAGAAAGCCGTCCTTGAAAACAGGGCGGCTTTCTGCGCGGTATGGCCGGAGAAATTTTATTCCGAAACAATGCAACATAATGCATAAACATGCAGAAAATAAAGAATTTAGTGAATAATTATAATAATGGTGGACATTTATGCAGAAAGTGGTATGATTAGGGTGGGCGCAGGTCTGCGCCAAAAAAGAAGAGAGGATAAGGGATTTCGGAAAATATGATTAAAGCAGGGATCATCGGCGCTACCGGCTATGCGGGAGGGGAGCTTGTGAGGCTTCTTCTGAACCATCCCCAGGTGGAGATTGTGTGGTATGGCTCCCGCAGCCACATAGAGGAAAAGTACAGCAGCGTATACAGAAATATGTTCCGTCTTGTGGAGGATGTGTGCAGGGACGACAACCTGGCGGAACTGGCAGAACAGGCGGATGTGGTATTTACCGCCACCCCCCAGGGATTTCTGGCAGGACTGTTGACGGAAGAGATGCTGTCAAAAACAAAGTTTGTGGACCTTTCTGCAGACTACCGCATCAAAGATGTGGGAGTGTATGAGAAATGGTATGGGATAGAACATAAATCTCCCCAGTTTCTTGCGGAGGCGGTCTATGGGCTCTGCGAGGTGAACCGGGCAGAAATCACAGAGCGCACCAGGCTTGTGGCCAACCCGGGCTGTTATACCACATGTTCTATCTTGACGGCCTATCCTCTGGTAAAAGAAGGGCTGATTGATGTGGACACGCTGATCATAGACGCAAAATCGGGCACTTCCGGCGCAGGGCGGGGGGCCAAGGTGGGGAACCTTTTCTGCGAGGTGAACGAGAACATAAAAGCCTACGGTGTGGCTTCCCACCGCCATACGCCGGAGATTGAGGAGCAGCTGGGGTATGCGGGAAACTGCAGTGTCACCGTCAGCTTTACCCCTCATCTGGTTCCCATGAACCGGGGCATTCTGGTGACGGAGTACGCAAGGCTGCGCAGGAAGGCCGACGGCAGTCTGCCCACCTGGGAGGAGATCAGGGCGGTGTATGACAGATATTATGAGAAGGAAAAATTTGTACGTCTGCAGGACAAGGGAGTCTGTCCGGAGACCCGGTGGGTGGAAGGCAGCAACTATGTGGACATGGGGTTTGTGGTGGATCAGCGCACAGAGCGCATCATTATGATGGGAGCCCTGGACAATCTGGTCAAGGGCGCTGCGGGACAGGCGGTGCAGAATATGAATCTGCTGTTTGGACTGGAGGAGAGCCAGGGACTGGAACTGGTTCCCTGCTTTCCGTAGATCAGTTAGGCGGCGGGCGGACAAAAATAAACGGGATGGGCCGGGGGGCAGGGATGGACAAGAGAGGATTTACGGTCAGGACAATGACCACAGAGGACTATGAGGGGCTGTACGGCCTGTGGATGAGCATTCGCGGTTTTGCCATACGGAGCATTGATGATTCTCAGGCGGGGGTGGAGCGTTTTCTGCGCAGGAACCCTTCCACCAGCGTGGTGGCGGAGGATGAGAGCGGAGTTATTGTGGGGGGCATTCTCTGCGGCCACGACGGGCGCAGGGGATGCCTGTACCATGTCTGTGTGCGGGAGAATTGGCGCAGGCAGGGAATTGGCAGGGCCATGGTGGTCCACTGCATGAACGCCCTCAGGTCGGAGGGAATTAACAAAGTCAGTCTGATTGCATTTACGGTGAACGATATAGGGAATGCTTTCTGGAAAGAAATCGGGTGGACTCGCAGGGAGGATCTGAATTATTATGACTTTACCCTGAATGAAGAGAATATCACAGCATTTAATCGATAACAGCATAGAGAAAAGGGAGCAGCGGATATGAGACAGTTTGAGGGCGGCGTCACAGCCGCGGCAGGATTTCAGGCGGCAGGAGTGGAGGCCGCTATAAAGTATAAGGACAGGAAGGACATGGCCCTGGTTTACAGCGAGGTTCCCTGTGTGGCGGCGGGGACATTTACCACAAACGTGGTCAAGGCCGCGCCGGTGGTCTGGGACAGGAAACTGGTGGAGGAATCCCCCTTTGTCCAGGCTGTGGTGGTAAATTCCGGCATTGCAAACGCATGCACCGGGAAACAGGGAATGGACTGCTGTCGGGCGGAGAGCGCCTGCGCAGGGGAACTTCTGGGGGTGCCTGCGGAGGCCGTGCTGGTGGCCTCCACTGGAGTCATCGGCATGCAGCTGCCTCTGGAGCGTCTGCAGGAAGGGATCCGGAAGCTTGCCGCCGGGAAAGCCGGCGGTCCGGAGGCGGGGATGGACGCCGCCAGGGCGATTATGACCACAGATACAGTGCCGAAGCAGACGGCGGTGGAATTTGAGCTTGGGGGCAGGAAAGTCACCATCGGGGGCATGTGCAAAGGATCCGGCATGATTCACCCCAATATGTGCACCATGCTGGGTTTTCTGACCACGGATGTGAAGATTTCCAAAGAGATGCTGCAGAAGGCTCTCCGTGAGGATGTGGTGGATTCCTTCAACATGGTCTCTGTGGACGGGGACACCAGCACCAACGACACACTGATTCTTATGGCAAACGGCCTTGGGGGCAATGAGGAGATTGTCTCCCCGGGAGAGGATTACGATACGTTCTGCCGGGCCCTGCACATGGTCACAGTTTCCCTGGCCAGGATGATGGCGGGGGACGGGGAGGGCGCCACCGCTCTCATTGAGGCAAAGGTGGTGGGCGCCGCCACCAAGGAGGATGCCAGAACCCTGGCAAAGTCCGTCATCTGTTCTTCCCTCACCAAGGCGGCGGTCTTTGGACATGACGCCAATTTTGGCAGGATACTCTGCGCACTGGGGTATTCCGGGGCAAAGTTCGATCCGGAGAACCTGGACCTCTACTTCCAGGGAAAAAGCGGTAGTATCCATATCTTCGGCGGGGGCGTCTCCTGCGGCTACAGCGAGGAGGAAGCCGCCAGGATTCTCTCCGATCCGGAGGTGACGATTCTGGCCCATATGCACATGGGCGGGGAGGAGGCCGTGGCCTGGGGCTGTGACCTGAGCTATGACTATGTGCGCATAAACGCCGATTATCGAAGTTAAACAGGGAAGCGCCGGAAAAAGGCGCATTCTGCTGTGGGGACAGATCTGCAAAGCAGCAGGGGTAAACTTTGCGCTGAAGCGCATACGGAGGTGTAAAAATGGAAAAAAATATGGAGAAAGTGCTCCAGAAGGCGGAGGTCCTCATTGAGGCCCTGCCCTACATACAGCGTTTTAACCGCAAGATCATTGTGGTAAAATACGGCGGCAGCGCCATGAGCAACCAGGAACTTCAGAGGAATGTCATAAAGGATGTGACGCTGCTGAAGCTGGTGGGATTTAAGCCCATTATCGTCCACGGAGGGGGCAAGGAGATCAGCCGCTGGGTGAGCAAGGTGGGAAAGGAGCCTAAGTTTGTGAACGGCCTTAGAGTGACGGACCAGGAGACCATGGAGATCGCCGAGATGGTTCTGAACAAGGTGAACAAGGATCTTGTGACCATGGTGCAGGAGCTGGGCGTGAAGGCTGTGGGAGTCAGCGGCAAGGACGGGGGACTGCTGCAGGTGGAGAAAAAGTGTCCGGATGGCCAGGACATCGGCTTTGTGGGGGAAATCACATCTGTAAATCCCAAGGTGCTCTATGACCTTCTGGAGAAGGATTTTCTTCCCATTGTGGCGCCCATAGGCCTGGACGCCGGTTTTCAGACCTACAACATAAACGCCGATGACGCAGCCTGCGCTGTGGCCAGGGCTGTGAAGGCGGAAAAACTGGCGTTCCTGACAGATGTGGAGGGGCTGTATCGGAATTTTCAGGAGAAGGAAGGCTTCCTCTCCAGGATCTCTGTGTCCCAGGCGGAAGAACTGATCGCAGAGGGAAGTGTGGGAGGGGGCATGCTGCCCAAATTGGGAAACTGTACCAGCGCCGTGCGCAATGGGGTAAACCGGGTTCACATTCTGGATGGCAGGATTCCCCACTGCCTGCTGTTGGAAATATTCACCAGACAGGGCATTGGAACGGCCATTTTAGACGACAGCGAGATGGAATAACAGGGAATATTTAATGCATTAAATAACGTGAATGAGCCCACGGGAGACAGGAGGCAGAAGGCATGAAAATGCAGGAATATATTCAAGAGGCGGAGGGGGTGCTGCTTCACACCTACAACCGTTTTCAGATTGTGCTGGACAGGGGGGACGGGGTGTACCTCTACGATGTGGAGGGAAAAAAATATCTTGACTTCGCCGCAGGTATTGCAGTGTTCGCTCTTGGGTATAATAACAGGGATTACAATGACGCGCTGAAAGCGCAGATTGACAAGCTGATCCATACATCCAATTATTATTACAATGTGCCCGCTGTAAATGCGGCCCGAAAGCTGCGGCAGGTCTCCGGCATGGACAGGGTATTTTTCACCAACTCCGGGGCGGAGGCGGTGGAGGGGGCGGTGAAGGCGGCCCGGAAATATGCGTACCTGAAAGACGGCCGACACGACCATGAAATTATCGCCATGAACCATTCCTTCCACGGCAGGACCATGGGAGCCCTGTCGGTGACGGGCACCCCCAAGTATCGGGAGCCCTTTGAGCCCATGATCGGCCATGTAAAGTTTGCCGAACTGAACAATTTTGACACTGTAAAAGCCCAGGTCACGGACAAAACCTGCGCCGTTCTTCTGGAGACGGTTCAGGGGGAGGGCGGCATGCTTCCCGCGGAAGAAGACTTTCTGCGGAGAGTGAAGGCTCTCTGTGAGGAGCGGGGGATCCTGCTCATTCTGGACGAGATCCAGTGCGGCATGGGAAGGACGGGGTATATGTACGCCTGGCAGCGCTGGGGGATCAGGCCCGACATTATGACTACGGCAAAAGCCCTGGGGTGCGGGGTTCCTGTGGGAGCCTTTCTGATGACGGAGCATGTGGCGGCAAATTCCCTCTCCGCAGGGGATCACGGCACCACTTACGGGGGCAATCCCCTGGCCTGTGCGGCGGTGGAGAAGGTTCTGGACCTGTTTGAGAGCGGGCATGTGCTGGAGCAGGTGAGGGAGGTGGCTCCCTATCTGGAACAGCGCCTGGAGGAGGTCAGGGCCCGGCATGACTGTGTTGTGGAGCGCCGGGGCCTGGGACTGATGCAGGGGCTTGTGCTGGACCGGCCTGTGGGAGACATTATCAACAGGTGCCTGGAGAAGGGGCTGATCCTGATCAACGCAGGACCCAATATTCTGCGGTTTGTGCCGCCCCTGGTGGTGACAAAGGAAAACGTGGATGAGATGACCGAGATCCTGGAGGGCTGCATGGAGTGAAGTTTTCCACGGAGCTTTTGAGGTAAAAGCAACCGTATCTGCCGGAGCGTATGGATCCCGGCTTGTGGAAAGAGAGAACCGGCATGAAAAACAGGACAAGGCTGGCTGCCCTGGGGGCGGCGTTGACCTTAGGAGCCGCAGTGATATGCGGAAGTTCCCTGTGGAGCGAGAAGACAAAGGAAGAACGGGGTGGTGCCTGGAGCGAAGACAGGCCCACCCTTTATTTTTGGTATGCGGATCAGAATCTGGAGGAGTTTGTGGACAGTGCGGCCCAGGCTTTCGGGGAACGGGAGGGGGTACGCGTGATACCGGTTCTTGTGTCAGGCAGCGGGTATCTGGAGGCGGTGAATGAAGCTTCCCTGCGCTCCGGCCAGCTGCCGGATGTCTATCTTCTTGGCCATGATTCTCTGGAGAAAGCTTACCTGGCGGGACTGGCGGCCCGGGTACAGGACGGGGCAGGAGTCTGCAGTGAGAAAAATTTCCCCCAGGCAGCCCTGTCCTCGGTGACTTACCAGGGAAAGCTTCTGGGCTATCCTTTGTATTTTGAGACCACGGCCCTGATCTACAACAGGACATGCCTTCAGGAGTGGGCGGCCCAGATGGGGGGCGTGGTCCGGGAGGAGCTTACTGCCACAGTGGAGGACATTCTGTATATGGCCGATACATTTGATGCGCCGGACGGAGTGGAGAGCATTTTTCGATGGGATACGGAGGATATTTTTTACAATTATTGGCTGGTGGGGGCATATATTTCCCTTGGAGGAGAAAACGGGGACGCCTCCGGAGTGGTTGACATTGACAATGCCAAAACGGCCAGGAGCCTGGAGGCCTACAGGGAGCTGGCGCGGTTTTTCCCCTCGGATACAGGGAGTCTGTGGGATGCGGCTTCTGCGGATGAAGACGAGTTTATTGCGGAGGTTATGGCTGCGGGAGTGGCGGTGCCGGAGGGAGCTGCGCAGAGCGGTTCCTGGGAGCCGGAGTGGGCGGATCTGCCGCCGGAACTGAGAGATTTCTGTCAGGGAAAACTGGTGTTTACCGTGGCCGCCACAGATGCCGCAGGTGCGCTGAAGGCGGCCCGGGAGGCAGGAAAACTGGGGTTTGAGTATGGGGTCTGCGAACTGCCCAGGGTGGAGGGAGAACAGCCCGGTAAGCCTATGTCCGTGACGGGGGTGGTGGCTGTAAACGGATTTTCCACACAGAAAGAACTTGCGGAAAAGTTCGCCGCATACCTGACGGTGGAGTGCTCGGATTCCCTGTATGACAGGACCGGAAGGGCGGCTGCATGTCTTTGGGGGGACAGGGACAACGAGATTCTTCAGGCATATAAAAAAGTGTACGAGAACAGTGTGCCCTTGCCCAAAATGATGTCTGCGGGCAGCTTCTGGATGGAGCTTGAGGGGCTGTTTTCCAGGGTCAGGAAAGGCGGGGATGTACAGGAGCAGCTGCGGGAACTGCAGGAGGGCATGGAGGAGCTGGCCGCTGCATATTTTCACCGCGGCGGGACACAATAATACCGCGGCGGAAGGAGAGTGTGGCATATGATTGGAATATTGATTGCATTGATCTCAGGGGCGCTTATGAGTGTCCAGGGAGTGTTCAACACCCAGGTGACGAAGGCTTCCAGTATCTGGGCTGCCAGCGCTTTTGTGCAGCTGACGGCGTTGTTTGTCTGTCTGGGGGCGTGGCTGTGCGCGGACAGGAGCAGCTTTATGAATGTGCTTCAGGTACAGCCTAAATACATGCTTCTGGGAGGCGCAATCGGCGCATTTATCACCTATACGGTGATCAAAAGCATGGATCAGCTGGGGCCTGCCAGGGCGGTGCTGCTGATTGTGACTTCCCAGCTTCTGGTGGCATATATCATAGAGCTTCTGGGATGGTTCGGCGTGGAAAAACAGCCCTTTGAGTGGAGGAAGGCCGTGGGTATGGCTGTGGCTCTGGCGGGCATCATTATCTTTAAGTGGAAATAACGGCAAGTTTTTATAAAAGTCCCTTGTAAAAACCTTTCAATTCTATTACAATGAAAAAGGTCAGCATAGAGAGGCAATCCCTTTCGTTTTGTGTTTCAGAAAGAGAGGGACTATGGTGAAAAATTGGAAGATACGGCTTGCCGTATTGTTTATGTGGATATCTGCGCTGTCGGCGGGCGGCTGCGGAAGAGAGGATCATGTGCTTGTGATGGGCGCCACGGCCCTGCCTTCCCAGGAGGAGAGCCCGGGCTGCGCCGCCGGGAAAGAGACGATAATCCGTGTGTATGTGTGCGGCTGCGTGGCAAATCCCGGCGTGGTGTCCGTTCCTGAGGGAAGCCGTGTGGAGGATGCCCTGAAGGCGGCAGGGGGCTTCGGCGCAGACGCCTCCAGGGAGACCGTGAATCTGGCGGACTGGGTGGAGGACGGGCAGATGATCTATTTTCCCACCCGGGAGGAGGCGGCCCGGCAGGAGCGGCAGCTGCTTGCAGACCAGGAGGGGCTTGTGGATATCAACACGGCGGATACAGCCCTGCTCTCCACCCTCCCGGGGATAGGAGAGAGCAGGGCTGCGGATATTGTGGCCTTCCGGGAGAAGAACGGCCCTTTTTTGTGCTGTGAGGATATTATGAAGGTACCGGGCATTAAGACCAGTGTGTATGAAAAAATATGTGAGAAGATTGTTGTGAAATAAATAGAAATATGAGGTGTGGAGGGTTGGCATGGCCAGGAAGAGAGCTTTGGTGGTAGATGATGAGAAACTGATTGTAAAGGGGATCCGCTTCAGTCTGGAGCAGGACGATATGCAGGTGGACTGCGCCTACGACGGAGAGGAGGCGCTGGAATTTGCCCGCAAAAATCAGTATGATATTATTCTTCTGGACGTGATGCTGCCCAGGCTCACAGGTTTTGAGGTATGCCAGCAGATCCGGGAATTTTCCACCGTCCCCATCATTATGCTCACCGCCAAGGGAGAGGATATGGACAAGATCCTGGGCCTGGAGTACGGCGCCGACGATTATATTACGAAACCTTTTAATATCCTGGAAGTGAAGGCCCGCATTAAGGCCATAATGCGCCGTATGGAGCCCAAGCGCATTATGGGCGAGGCTCCTGCGGTGAAATCCCTGGAGAGCGGGGAAATGCGTCTGGACTGCGAGGGCCGCAGGGCCTTTATTGCAGGCCGGGAGATCGGGCTTACTGCCAAGGAATTTGAGCTTCTGGAGCTTCTGCTGACCAATCCCAACAAAGTGTACAGCCGGGAAAACCTGCTGCAGCTGGTGTGGGGGGTGGACTACCCCGGGGACGTGCGCACGGTGGATGTGCATATCAGAAGGCTGCGGGAGAAGATAGAGCAGAATCCCAGTGAACCCAGATATGTACATACAAAGTGGGGCGTGGGCTATTACTTTCAGAACCTTTAGGAAAGGACGGGCGGGACATGGAGGCAGCAAGGATGTCTGAGAAGCTGAGGCGGGTGTTCTCCCTGCGGAGCCTTCAGACGCATATATTTTTACTGGTTCTGGTGGTGGGGCTGATCCCGGGCTTTATCATGCGCTATGGAATTCTGAACAATTATGAGCAGCGCGCGGTGCAGCAGAGGATATCCGTGGTACAGAACCAGCTGAAAGTGGTGGGAAACCATCTGCTCAGCAACAATTATTTTAATACAAAACCGGAGGGCTTTTCTACCAGCGTGTCCAGGGACGTGATCAATGCGGAACTGGAGATGATCTCCAACCTGTACGAGGGCCGGGTCATGATCATCAATTCCAGCCTGAAAGTGGTGAAGGACACTTACGGCATCAGCGAGGGCAAGACCATTATCTCGGAGGAGGTTATCAAGTGCTTCCGGGGAGAGAGCATGTCCAACTATGATAGAGAGCACGGCTATATTGAGATGACCACCCCCATTATAGACACGGGTACCGAGAACAGTGATATTGTGGGAGTCATGCTGACCAGCATTTCCAACGAGGCCATTGTGGCCACCATGGAGGTGCTGAACCGGACGGCTCTGATCCTGGAGACCATTATGGTTGTGGTGATTATGGCCATGGCGCTGGTGCTCTCCTATTTTCTGACCCGTCCCTTTAACAGGGTGACGGAGGCCATCAAGAAGGTAAATGCGGGCTACAGTGACGAGAAGATTTCCGTACCGGACTATGCTGAGACGGCTCATATTGTGGAGGCTTTCAACCAGCTTTTAGAGCGTATGAGGGCCCTGGACACCTCCAGGCAGGAGTTTGTGGAGAATGTGTCCCATGAGCTGAAAACGCCCATGGCGGCCATCAAGGTTCTGGCAGATTCCCTTCTGGATCAGCGGGATGCGCCGGCGGATCTTTACCGGGAGTTTCTGGGGGATATCGCGTCGGAGATTGACAGGGAGAATCAGATTATCACCGATCTTCTGGCCCTGGTGAAGATGGACAAGAAGGCACAGGAGCTGAACATTGCCGCCCTGAACATCAACGACCTGGTGGAGCTGACCCTGAAGCGTCTGCGCCCCATTGCCAGGAAGAAGGATGTGGAGCTGGTGTTCGAGAGTATTCGTTCCGTGGTGGCGGAGGTGGATGAGGTCAAGATGACCGTGGTTATGACAAATCTGGTGGAGAATGCCATCAAATACAACAAAGAACATGGGTGGGTGCGGGTGGAACTGGACGCGGATTATCAGTATTTTACCATGAAAGTCAGCGATTCCGGCCTGGGAATCCCGGAGGAAGCCCAGGCCCATGTTTTTGAGCGGTTTTACCGGGGGGACAAGTCCCATTCCAGGGAGATCGGCGGCACAGGCCTGGGGCTGGCCATCACAAAGAGCGCGGTGGCCGTGCACAAAGGCTCCATCACAGTGTCAAGCGTGCCTGGGGAAGGCTCCAGTTTTGTGGTGAGAATCCCCTTGACGCATCTGCCGGACAAGGGAGTGTGAGGGCTCATAAGACATGGTTTGGAGGAAAGACAGGAGGGGAAGGGTGTGTGGATGAAGAAGGCTCTGGCGGCGCTGTTTCTGGCAGCGGTATGCCTGCTGTCGGGCGGATGTGGGGACAGCGAGGACCCGGATGCGGTGGTGTACCAGGTCTACTATGTGAGTAAGTCTGAGACAAAGGTGGAGATGCATCCGCATCAGATGACGTCGAAGGATCCGGAGTCTTATATGGCAGAGCTGATGGTCTGTCTGTCCGTGCAGCCTGAGAAACTTGAGTACAAGGCTCCTTTTGCCATGGGGTTCCAGATTCTGGACATGAAACTGGAGGACGAGAAGCTGCAGATTGATGTGGACGCAGCCTACAAGGAGCTTCCTGTGACCACGGAAGTCCTGGTGCGGGCGGCGGTGGTGCGGACGCTGACCCAGCTGCCGGATGTGAGTTTTGTGATGATTACCGTGGAGGGAAGCCAGCTCTATGACAACAACGGCGCCCCCGTGGGGCTTATGAATGCGGAACAGTTTATCGCCAATGACGGAAATGAGATCAATACCTATGAGCTGGCCAAGGTCAGGCTGTACTTTGCAGGGGAGAGCGGCACGGAGCTGATCGCCTCCTCCAGAGAGAAGCATTATTCCACCAACACGCCCCTGGAGCGTCTGGTGGTGGAGGAGCTGATAGCGGGGCCGGGACAGTCGGAGGTGCTTTATCCTTCCATCAACCCGGCAACAAAGATTATCAATGTCATGACCACAGACGGTGTCTGCTATGTGAATCTGGACGAAAATTTCCTGATGGTGGTGAACAATGTGTCCACGGATGTGTCCATATATTCCATTGTCAATTCTCTGTCGGAGCTGAGCAATGTGAACAAGGTACAGATCCTCATAAACGGGGAGGTGCCGTCCTCTTTTTCGTCCTCGGTTTTTGAGAGAAATCTGGATATTGTTACCACCATAGACAGGTAAGCGTGGAAAACGGCTGGGAAGGAGGCCGTGATGGAAAAAGAAAAGGCAAGTGTGCTGTTTCTGGAGGATGATCCCGTCATCCGGGAGGTGCTGACGGAATACATGCATATGTCGGGATACAGGGTGACGGAGGCACAGCGGGGAGATGATGCCATTTCCCTTCTGGCCCGGCAGCAGTTCCATCTGGCGGTGCTGGATATCTGCGTGCCCGGGGTGGACGGCTTCGGCGTGCTGAAATATATCCAGGAAAACTGCAGAACGGCGGTGATCATGCTCACAGCCCTGGGGGATGAACAGAGCCAGGTGAAAGCCTTCAATCTTTACGCGGACGACTATGTAATTAAACCTGTGTCGCCCATTATCCTGCTGAAGCGCATGGAAACCATTCTCCGGCGGGTGGCATGGCAGGAGGGCGGCACCGGGGAGGAGGGACTGGTCCTGAAAGAGGAGTCTTACTGTGCCTTTTTTGGAGGACAGAAGCTGCCCCTTACTCTGACAGAATATCTGTTGCTGCAGAAACTCTACCATGAGCCGGAGCGGGTGTTTACACGGGAACAGCTGATTCTGGGTATCTTTAATGAAGACTATATCGGAAATGACAGGATCATTGACGCCCATGTGAAAAATCTGCGGAAAAAGCTTCCCCTGTCCTGTATCAAAACGGTCATCGGGGTGGGGTATCAGTTTGACAGGACTGCCCTGAAGGCAGGCGGGGATACGGGGCAGGTCTGAGGGGGACGTTTTCAGGCATGGGTGATCCGCGCAGGTTCCGGATCAGGCCGGGGAGGAGGAACCATGAGGCTTGGACAGAAAAATCTGGTGTACAGCATAGTGCTTGCGGGCATTATGCTTTTTCTTTTATTGGGATATTTTATCTGCATGCTGCCCTATCTGTATGTGGACTATGTGATGGATCAGAATCTTGGAGCCATTCAGGAGCAGCACGATTCTTATGTGAGGAGGGGAAGTTATGAGGGGATAAGGGTGAAGAATGCCACGGCCTGTTTTTCCCTTGAGATTCCTCTGAAGGGGGAGAGGCTCTTAGTCAGCGGGAAGGCTTTCACCGCGGAGATCCTTCTGCGTGACCAGCGCCTTGTGCAGCTGCTTGAGAGAGCCCGGGAGATGTTTTCTGCCGAGACCATGGACGTGGAGGAGATGGAGGAACTCTGGAAGGTACTGGAGGAAGTATTTGACAGCGCTGGGGCAGGGAGCGGAGAATTTCCCCTGGAGGTGCGGCTGCTGTATCTGCGGGATATGCAGGGGGAGTTCTCCAATGAATGGGTGCAGGTTCATCCCTGGGGGGACGAGAAGATAGTGGTGGAGATGAGCATAGAGGACTTTGAGAACCAGTATACCAATTATATTGCGCTGGAGCGCCGGGAGGAGGGAATGGTGTTGTCTTTTCTGCCGGTGGTGACGCCGCAGCTGGACGAGATACGCCCCATTGTGCTCCAGAGCCTGCCCATGCTGGGGGCGGTGATTCTATTGGTGGTGCTGCTGTTTTCCCGGGCCTATTCCAGGGGGATTGTGGCTCCCATAGTGGCTCTGGCCAGACGCGCGGAACAGATGAAATATGGAATGTTGGCCCAGGGCCCGGCGGCGGGAGAGATGTGTCCCCAGGGCCCGGCGGCGGAGGCAGGTCTGCACTCTCAGAGTCCAGGGGATCCCAGGACACAGGACGAGCTTCGGGAACTGGACAAGACGCTGAATGAATTTTATCGCCAGATCCAGGAGGGCTACCGGAAACTGGAGGAGAAGAACCGGGAGTTGGAGGAGGAAAACAGACGCCAGGAAGTGTTTATGCGTTCTTCCTCCCATCAGCTGAAAACCCCCATAGCGGCGGCTCTGCTTCTGGTGGAGGGTATGATTCAGGAAGTGGGCAGGTTTCAGAACACAAGAGAGTACCTGCCCAGGGTAAAGGAAGAGCTTCTCTCCATGGGAAAGATGGTGGAGGATGTGCTCTCCCTGAACCAGCGGCCGGAGGACATAAAGTTCTGGCAGACCCGGGTGGGAAAGCTTCTGGAGGAAGGGGTTGCCAGATGCCAGGTGCCCATTCTGGAGAAAAATCTTACAGTGGAATTCCAGGGGGAGAAGGAGCTGGAGGTGTGCACGGACGAGGCGCTGCTTTCCCGGATCCTGGACAACCTGCTGTCCAACGGGGTGAAGTATACCCCGCCAGGAGGGCGCATTCGGATCTGTCTCGGGGAGGGGCAGAAGGGCGGGATGGAAGTGAGAATTGAAAATTCCGGAGCCAGGATCCCGGAGGACATTCTGCCCCATATTTTTGAACCCTTTGTCAGCGGCAGCCACGGGGGTCCGTCCGGGCAGCGAAGCCATGGACTGGGCTTGTATATCGCCTCCTACTATGCCGGAAGGCTTGGCATGAAACTTTCAGTCTGCAACAGCGAAGAGGGTGTGAGGGCGGTGCTGGAATCCGGGGGCGGGGAAATATAAGAAGCCGGGTCGGCCTGTTTACTTCAAATCTTCACCTGCTCTTCATGAGAAATTCATATCGTTGTGCTATGCTTGTGAAAGTGAAGGGCGCGTGCAGGACAGGGGCAGGCAGGGAAGGGCCTGTCCCTGGGACATGGGGCCCGGAACCGGAAAAAGGAGGCAAAAGTATGATGCTTACGATTCAGAATTTAACCGTGAGATATGGGGCGGACACGGCCCTTTCCATCACGGAACCCATCGCCATTGAGGAGGGCAGCCGGGTGGGGGTGATCGGGTCCAACGGGGCGGGAAAGACCACTCTGGTAAAGAGTATTCTGGGACTTGTGCCCTATGAGGGGCGGATACAGACTCAGCTTGATCACGGGCAGATGGCGGTTCACATGCAGTTTAACGAGTACACGGACGCCATGCCGGTAAAATATGTGATGGAGGCGGTGCTGGGGACGAAGATTGCCAGGGATCACAGGCTCCAGGAGCTGATTTCCTACTTTGAATTTGAGGACTGCCTGAGGAAAAAATACTCCAGGCTTTCAGGGGGACAGAAACAGCGTTTTACCATTATCCTGGTGATGATGCAGGGAGCGGCGCTGACATTTTATGACGAAGTCACCTCGGGTCTGGATTTTGAGACCAGGCAGAAACTGGTGGAGAAACTGGAGGAATGGTACAGGGGAAAGAGGGCAAGCCTTGTCATTGTCTCCCATTATTATGAGGAGCTGGATCTGCTGGCGGATAAACTTCTCATCCTGGAGAAGGGCCGTGTCATTGACTATGGCAGTAAGGAGGAGCTTTTCCGCAGATACTGCGGCAGGACAGTGGTGGTGGCGGGCAGAAACGCAGAAAACGAAGCTCTTCTGGGGAGTTTTCACAGACTGGCCTCACCGGAGCACCTGATTGCCGTGTCCTGTGCCACGGAGGAGAAGGAAGAGGAGGTTGTAAAGCTTCTGCTGAGACATAATGTGAACTTTAAGCGCAGCAACAACGACATAGAAATGCTGTACATCAACGCCCGGGCGGCAGGGAACAGGAGGGCAGGAGCATGAAAGACAGGAAAAGAACCATTTCTCTCCAGATGATACTGTTTGAATTCCGCAAGACCATTGGCAACCCCTATGTGCATATTTTCGGGGTGGGAATGCCGGTGCTGATGATGATTGTGATCACCCGTGTTGTGGGGATGGAGGTGCCTGAAGGGGAGATGCGCTCCCAGATGGTCACTGCTGTTTTCCTGGGGATTGGGGCTCTGATCCCTCTGGCCACAGTGCTTATGGGGTATGCCGTGTCCCACGCTCAGGAGCTGGAGAAGGGGATACCACAGAGAATGGAACTGTTTGGTATCAGGCCCCTGGTATCCCTGTGCAGCCGGGCGGTGTCGGAGGTGCTGTTCATGCTGGCGGCCTTCTGTGTGTATTTTACAGTGGGCTTTGCCGTTGTGGGAGTGAACGCGCCGGCTGTGTCCGGGGCGGTGCTGTACCTGGTGTGCATTCTGGCTCTGAGCGTCATCCTCTTTGGGCTGGCCCACGGGGTGGCTTCTCTGCTGCGGAAATTTTCTCTTACCTACTGTGTGACCATGCTTTTGTATTTTGCCCTTATGATGCTGGGGGGTATGATGGGGATTTCCTACGACAACCTGTCCGCTCCTCTGCAGGCGGTGGCAAGGCTGCTGCCGATGACTTACTTTTCCCGGGATTTTTACATTTTGTGGAGCGGGGATTCCTATAATTTTGCTCCCATGCTGCAGGCCTATCTGTTCCTGGGGGCGGCAGCGGGGATTCTGCTGTTTTTTGCCGCCAGAGGGGGCAGGAGAAAGCTGCACTGAGTTTTATATACACCCTGTTCCAGGTGTGATATACTATTATCTGTGCTTTTCTCAGGCAATTTGACATATTGCTTTATGGAGAATTGTGCTGTATCATATACTATGTGAGAGTTTATACTTACAGAATGCATAAGGATACAGGAATGCCGGAGGGGTGTGAAAGGAGAAAGGATGGCACAGATCAGGAGGATCAAGGACAATGTAGTTCATATTTTTAAGTTTATCTATGAGATTGACAGGAGTACTTTTTTTACTTTGAGTATGTCTGTAATCTTATCTGGGTTGGCGGCGCTGCCTTCGCTGTATCTGCCGAAACTGATCATTGACGAGTTTGTATCGGGAAAAAATTATGAAAATGTCATTCAGTATGCCCTGATTTATGCGGGGCTTACTCTGGTGCTGGAACTCTCCAGTCAGTTTACCGCTTCAAAGCTGGAAAAGCAGACCAAGACTCTGGAATATGAAGGAGTAATCCGTCTTTTTAAGAAGATCGCGGATATGGACTACTATATGCTTCAGAATTCGGATACCATGGACCATTTTGCCAAAGCTACAAAATGTGTCATGGCCCAGAATTTCTACCTGCTGAATGTGTCCCTGGTGAGATTTTTCTCAAGCATCTGGCTTCTGGCGGTGGTCACAGGAACATTGATTCTGCTGGATCCCAAGATTCTGCTGATTGTGGGCGTGGTTATTGTGATAAATGCCTGCACCAACTCCAGGATGAACAAGCTTCGTTACCAGGCCAGCAATGAACTCTGGCCCCTGGACCGGCGCATGATATGGTTTATGCGCTTTGCGGGGGAAGTAAAGTTTGCAAAGGATGTGCGGTCTAACTCCGCACAGGATTTTCTGTTTTCAAAATACAGGAAGCTCTCCAAAGAATTCTATCAGCTCCAGAACAGGATGGCCGACACGGAGCGAAACGTGAAACTTATCAACGATGTGCTCACCGCCCTGCAGGAGCTGCTGATCTACCTGATTCTGGGTTTTAACATCATTGTCACCAAGATCTTTACGGTGGGTGATTTTTCCGTTGTCTTTAATGCTATGAGCACCTTCAAGGCCGGCTGCAGCGGTATTATCGACGGCATTATAGAGATCAGCAGCCGGGGGGAATACTTTAAGCAGTACCTGGATTTTATCAATATTCCCAGCACATTCCGGTCGGGAACCCAGAAAAAATGTACCCTGGGGCAGGAAGAAGATTTTGTCATTGAGTTCCGGAATGTGAGTTACCGCTATCCCAACCAGGACAAGGATGCGCTCCACAACGTGAATGTTACCCTGCGTTCAAAGGAAAAGGTATCCATTGTGGGGGAAAACGGAGCGGGGAAGACCACGTTTATCAAGCTGCTCCTGCGGCTTTATGACCCCACAGGAGGAGTGATCACTCTTAACGGGGTGGATATCCGGGAGATAGACTATGATGACTACTGTAGAATTTTCTCCACAGTTTTCCAGGATTTCAACCTTTTTGCCCTGACTCTGCGGGAAAATCTTGCCCTGGGCCGGGAGGACATAACGGATGAGGAGATCGGGGCAGCCGCCCGGAAGATGGGCTTTCTGCATTTTATCGAGTCCGCCCCCAGACAGCTGGATACCATGCTGTACAGCGATTTTGACAAGGAGGGAATCGACCTGTCCGGAGGCGAGGCCCAGAAAATGGCCATACTGCGCTCCCTGCTGCGGCCCAGCAGCGTAGTGATTCTGGATGAGCCCACAGCGGCCCTGGATCCCCAGGCCGAGTACAATATCTACAGAATGATTGACGAGTCAGTGGGGAATAAACTGATGGTCTATATCTCCCACCGCCTGGCCAGTTCCAGATTCTGCGACAAGATCCTGCTGTTTGCGGACGGGGGCATTGCCGAGGAGGGAACTCACAAAAGCCTTATGGAAAAGGATACCGTCTATAAATCACTGTTTAATCTGCAGGCACAGTATTACATAGACACAGAAGAAAAAGAGAGCTGAAAGTTGCCTTCCCACCTCCTCTGTGGTATATTGATAGATACAGAACTGGGGACAGAGCACGGCGGGTGAAACTGCGGAACGGAGGAGAATATGGGTGGGAAAGAACTGGTTAAAATGCTGGTGGAGACAGGCAATGGCAGGAACAGCAGGGTGATTCCCTGGTGGAAGGAATATTTGGAGGATGAAGACCAGGAAGACGAAAACCAGGATTACTATAATGATATCAACGACGGCGATGATGATGAAGATGAGGACCAGGGGAACAGCAGGAAAAGATACTATACAGAAGAAGAGATAGCGGGTGTGGAGGAGTGTGCGGCCGCTCTGGGAAAGGAAGGTCTGTCCGCCCCGGTGGGAGAGGGCGGGTATACACTGTTTCATCTTCTTGTGCGGCATAATTTCTACAGGGCGGTCGAGAAGGCCCTGGAGGACGGCGTGGATGTAAACCTCACAGACGGGGAGGGGAGGCTGGTGACACCCCTTCATGTGGCCTGCTGTTTTGCCAATCTGGCCATGGTAAAGCTTCTTCTGGGGCAGGGCGCGGACGCCTCCCTGTGCGATGCACATGGAAGGAATGCCTTCCACTATCTGGCCCATCCCAATGTGGAAGGCATTTGCTTTGACAAGGATTATGGGAAGACCCTGGATCAGAGGCGGGCGGTGGCGGAGCTGCTGCCTGGAGATGTGGATCAGAAGGACGAGAATGGCGTGCCCCCGCTGGTGTATCTGATAGACGGGGGGTGTTCTGAGATCTGCAGCGTTCTGGTGGACACATTTCTGGACAGGGGCGCGGATCCCTATTTCACGGGCCAGGATGGCAGCACGCTTCTGCTGATTGCCCTTTTCCGGAGGCGGGCCACGGCAGCCCTGAGAATGATGGAATACAAGGATCTGGTGAACCGTGCCAACAAGCGGGGCAGGCTTCCCATGGTGGTGGCGGAGGAGGACAGGCAGGAAGGGCTCTGCATTGCCCTGAAAGACCACGGGGCGGAGCAGCCCTCCGATCTGACCCAGGTGGATACCATGAATCTCTGCCGTATTATAGGAAATGCTTTTACGCATGCATTTAGGCGTGAGGAGCTGGATATGGCCAGCGTGGGGATGTATCTCACCGAAAAGCTGCTTGAAAAGGCGGAGGATGAGGAGGACTATGGGTGTCTGGAGGGAATACTGGACGATGCTCTCATTGATAAGAAGCTGCGGGTGTTGGATCTCTTTCATGAGAAGGGGATAGATTTTACGGAACCTTATTACGAAGGAGAGGACAGCGTCAGCTGTCTTCGGGATAAATGTATGGAGTATGGACATGATGTGGCTGTGGTAAAGAAGCTTTTTGACCTTGGGGTGGATATGGAGCGGGCGGTGATACAGGGCAGGACGCCCGTGAGTATCCTTTCCTGGTGCAGGAAGGAAAGTCCGGATGCATTTTGGCTGTTTTCCAGGGAGACCATGGAACAGCTGGACAACAGCGGCCAGGCGGCGGTGCACTATGTGGCGAAGGAAGGCTGGACGGAAGCCCTTGAGGTTATGCTGGAGAAGGGGGTGGATGTGAATCTGACACAGGATGAACCTGCTGAGGCGGGCAACACGCCCCTTCATGTGGCCTGCACCTATGGACAGGCAGAAACTGCAAGGGTTCTCATTGGGGCAGGGGCTGACGACAGGCTCCAGAATACCCAGGGTGAGACGCCGGCGCACTGTCTGGTGACGGAAAGCCGGCTTTACAGCCAGGGCGATGCTCAGGAGAGCGAGGAACTGCTCCGGGAGCTGGAACATGTGGATATTCCAAGAAATGACGGCATGACACCGCTGCTGCTTCTTTTGTCCAGGCGGGGCTCCGGGGCCCTTCGGGAAGGGATTCTGGAAATCCTCCTGGAGAAAGGGGTGGATGTAAATCGAAGGGACGAGCGTGGAAATACGGCTCTGACTCTCTGCGCCCAGAATTTCAGCGGGGACAAGAAGCTTCTGAAGATGCTTGTGGACGGGGGCGCTGATCTGAACATGCCCGACGGAGAGGGAAATACCGCTCTGTATCATGCCCTGGATTGGGGAAGTCAGGACACTGCCAGGTATCTTCTGAAGAAAGGTGCAGATTACAACAGAAGGAATAAATACGGCGAATCTCCTGCGGAGATTGCGGCAGAGAAGGGATTTGATATTCTCCTGGAACTGATGCCGGATATTCACTGAAGCTCAGGCGCAATTTCTCCCGCCGAAGCAGGCGCTGCGCCCGGCGGCAGGGAGGATACATGCTGCGGAGGGGGTGGAGGCGAACGGCGGCAGATGAGGGATGTACTGTGTCCGCCAGGGCGGAATTTCCGGCGGTGGGGAAAAAGATATGTACAGTCCGGTGGGAAAGGGTTACAATAGAAGTGGGCGCCCCTGGTTCCAATCACACTGCCGGGGGCGTGACAGGAGGAGAATATGGGAATTTTATCACATTTGGAACCCGGAAATGTATTCGGCTTTTTTGAGGAGATCACCAGGATCCCTCACGGCTCCGGCAATGTGGGGCAGATCAGCGATTACCTGGCGGGGTTTGCCAGGGACAGGGGGCTTGAATGCATTCAGGATGAGCTTGGAAACATTATTATCATCAAGGAAGCTTCTCCGGGCTATGAGAAGGAGCCTGCCGTGATCCTGCAGGGGCATATGGACATGGTGGCCGTGAAGAAGCCGGACTGCGGCATTGACATGAAAAAGGAAGGGCTGCGGGTGGCCGTCCGGGGGGACGAGGTTTACGCCGAGGGCACCAGTCTGGGGGGCGATGACGGCATTGCGGTGGCATATGCCCTGGCCCTTTTAGATTCCGGCACCATCCGCCATCCCCGTCTGGAAGTGATTATCACCGTGGACGAGGAGGTGGGAATGGACGGCGCCAGGGGGATAGACCTGTCCATGCTCACCGGCAGCCGTATGATCAATCTGGACTCTGAGGAGGAGGGGATCTTCCTGACCAGCTGTGCAGGCGGGGCCAGGGTAAAGTGCCGTCTGCCCCTGGGCATGGTGTCCCGGGAGGGGACGAAGGTGGAAGTGTCTGTGGGAGGCCTGCAGGGAGGGCATTCCGGTGCGGAGATTCACAAGGAGAGAGGGAATGCCAACTGCCTTCTGGCCCGTCTGCTCTACAGGCTGTCCAGGACCGTGCCTGTGGGTCTGGCGGAGATAGAGGGCGGCCTTGCGGACAATGCCATTCCCAGGGAGGCCAGGGCCTGCCTGGTCTTGGAGGGAAAAGATCTGGCGCTGCTTCGGGAGACGGTTCTGGCGGTGGAAGCGGAGATGCGGGAAGAACTTGCCACAAAGGATCCCGGCTTCTGGCTCAGAGCAGGGGAGCCGGAGGAGGGAAGTTTTGTCTGCGCCTCCCCGGAGGACACCAGGAAAGGAGCGGCGTTCCTCTGTGCCCTTCCCGGGGGTGTGCAGGCCATGAGCGCCGACATGCCGGGGCTGGTGGAGACGTCTCTGAATCTGGGTATACTGAAATGGGAAGAAGGAAGTCTCAAGGCGGAATTTTCCGTCCGCAGCAGCGTGGAGAGCGCCAAGTATGCCCTTATTGACAGGGTCTGCGCTGTGGCGGAGCTGGCAGGGGGCAGCAGTGCGGCCAGCGGCGACTATCCTGGATGGAAGTACCGCAAGGATTCTCCCCTGCGGGAGAAGATGGTGGCCCTGTACGAGAAAATGTACGGAAAGTCTCCCAGGGTGGAGGCCATCCACGCGGGTTTGGAGTGCGGGATCCTGGGCAGCAAGATACGGGACCTGGACTGCGTGTCCATAGGCCCTCAGATGAAAGCCATACACACCACAGAGGAGACCCTGAGCATCTCTTCCACTGGACGGGTGTGGGAATACCTGGTGAGGCTTTTGGAAGAAAAAGACGCCTGACAGTTCTCTGGCTGCAAAGAATGACAGGGAAGGGGGCCGGGGGCGGAGAACCTTCGGCCCCTCTTCTGCGGCGCAGGCAGATGGGAAAGAGGCATGGGTCCGGAAGTGGGGCAGAGGAAAGGGAATAAGAGAGGATGAAATAAGTTTCAGGACAATAAAAAATTCAGATTTCTGACACCGGGCACTACCCTGGCAGAAATCTGAATTCTTTTTATCGGAGTGGCGGGATTCGAACTCGCGACCTCCGCCTCCCTAAGACGGCGCTCTAACCAAGCTGAGCCACACCCCGTGAACAATTTATATTATAATACGCCTCTGGAAAAAATGCAAGAGTTTTTTTGATAAATTTTGAAATTTTTTTTCTTTTTCTTTCAGATTTTATTGCGTTCCGGCCTGTTTGCTATTCCGCACTCAAAAAATGGGGGTTTATCTCCAATGCCAGAGCGGGCAGAGGTTTCACGGGGAAGGGGGCAGGGCGCTTTCAGGGACCCTGGGACAAGGTATCTGGAATTTTGTCGAGACATGTCAGAAAACGCGGTCGCTTTTTGTATCAATTTAGTGGTTTTCGTATTAAAATTATTCTTGTAGAAAAACTGAGAAGGAGAACTAACGACATGAAGAAAGAACTACTCTACGAGATGGCGAATGGGTTTCTGATAGACGAAATGGTTCCTGTGGAGGGAGGAGCTATTGTCGAAGATGAATTTGCGGAAGGCAGTGAGTGCTGCGGGCTGTACGAGGACGTGTACAGGGCTAAACTCAGTCTGTGCGAAAGGCTTGGAGAGAATGAGGACAGGGATGTGGAGACCATCATAGGCTCCATGGAGAGGATTGCCAGGCTGCTTGCGCTGAAGATGTATGAGTATGGCGGGATGGAGCAGCTGAAAGAAAAATGATAACCCCTCTTTTCATTTCCTGGCAGATCTGTTAGTATTAGGAGTGGATAAGTGTGCTTTAGGCATGCAGGGAATTTTCAAACTACAGGTTGGAAGGCCCGCTGAGGCGGGCGCGGGGGTAATAATATGAACAAAGAGGCAATGTATAATCTGTCCTACGGGCTGTTTGTGCTCACTTCTGCTTTTGACGGTAGGGACAGCGGGTGTATTATCAATACGGCCGGGCAGGTGACTGCCGAGCCCAATCGGATCAGCATTGCAGTGAACAAGTCCAACTATACGCAGGAACTTGTACAGAAGAGCGGAAAGTTTAATCTTTCCATTATAAGCCAGAAGGCGGACTTTGAACTTTTCCGGCATTTTGGCTTTCAGTCAGGCCGGACGGTGGATAAATTTGAGGGGTATAAGGATGCGGCCCGCAGTGCCAATGGTCTCTATTATATCACTTCAGGAACTAACAGTCTGATCAGCGCCTCCGTGGAACAGTCCCTGGATCTGGGGAGTCATACCCTTTTTATCGCTTCCGTGGATGACATGGAGGTATTGTCGGATGCGGCATCTGCCACTTACGCGTATTATCAGTCTACAATCAAGCCCAGGCCGGCACAGGCTGCCAGCAAGGGAAAGACAGTGTGGCGCTGTAAGGTCTGCGGTTACACCTATGAAGGGGAGGAGCTGCCGGCAGATTTTGTGTGTCCTGTCTGCAAGCACCCGGCTTCGGATTTTGAGAAAGTGGTGCTGTAAGTAAATAGAGTTATCTTTGGGTGCCGGAGCTCTGGAGATCCAGGGCTTCAGCGATGTTGTATATTGAAATTCAGGTAGTATACAGGCAGATTTTATTCAGGAGGACAAGAAGATGAGTGGAAAGTATCAGGGAACGCAGACAGAGAAGAACCTTCAGGCGGCATTTGCAGGTGAATCCCAGGCCAGGAACAAGTATACCTATTTTGCGTCAGCGGCAAAGAAGGAAGGCTATGAGCAGATTGCAGCCATGTTTCTGAAGACGGCGGATAATGAGAAGGAACATGCCAAAATGTGGCTGAAGGAGTTAAGCGGCATTGGGGACACGGCTGCCAATCTGGCTGCGGCTGCAGAGGGCGAGAACTTTGAGTGGACGGATATGTATGAGGGATTTGCCAGGACCGCCCAGGAGGAAGGGTTCCCGGAGCTGGCGGCAAAGTTCCGCATGGTGGCGGCCATTGAGAAGCATCATGAGGAGCGTTACCGGGCTCTGCTGAAAAATATAGAGATGGCGGAAGTGTTCGCCAAGAGCGAGGTTAAGGTGTGGGAGTGCCGTAACTGCGGCCATATTGTTGTGGGCACCGCTGCGCCGGAGGTATGTCCTGTGTGTGCTCATCCCCAGGCTTATTTTGAGGTGAGCGCGGAGAACTATTGACGGAAATGCCGGCGGCTGGGGGAGTTTGGATGGAAATGACGATGGCAGAGGGGCGGCCCCTGCAGGGGGAAGGGCGCCAGGACAAGGAGATGCGGGTGTACAGCCTGCTGGATTCTCTGGGGATGAAATACGCCAGGGTGGATCATCCGGCGGCGGAGACCATGGAAGCCTGCAGGGAGATAGACAAGATTCTGGCGCCGGCGGTGATCTGCAAGAATCTTTTTCTGTGCAATGGACAGAAGACAAAATTTTATCTGCTTATGATCCGGGGGGACAAAAAATTCAAAACCAGGGAGATATCCCGCCAGATCAACAGCTCCAGACTTTCCTTTGGGCCTCCGGAATACATGGAGGAATTTCTGGATATCACTCCCGGCTCTCTCAGCGTATTGGGACTGATGAATGACCGGGAGAACAGAGTCTCACTTTTGGTGGACGAGGAGATTCTGGAGGGGGAGTATGTGGGATGCCATCCCTGTGTAAATACTTCAAGTCTGCGGCTGAGGACAGAGGATGTCTTCGGCCCTTTTTTAGAGGCGGTAAACCACAGCTGCAGGACAGTGTATCTGAAAGGGGAGGACTGATGGCATGCATATTTTTTCTTATTTGACAATGGCGGACTGAAATGGTATAGTATAGAAAGGAAAACAGGAGTTAAGATTGGAGGATCCCATGTAATACGTTATTTCGACAATATTATGCGGATAGAAGAGGGGGCGCTGAAAGAATTTTGGCGGTCGTTGTTGTGTTACGCAGAAATACAGGCAGTGCATGGCTTTTCAGGGCCTGAAAGCACCGCTTGGATATGGTTGGAATAACGATAACAGCATGGGATGTTCAGGAAGACACGGAAAGGTGTTTTCTTTTGATATTTTGTATGCAGAGTGTCTGCGCAGGTGCATGCTGTGGAAGGATGGAGCTTTCACAGCATTTTTTATGTGGAAGACAAAGGGGTTTGGAACATCCCGGACGTGGGGACGCAGGGATTCCGGCGTCCCGGAAAGGGAGGATGTTTTGATGGAACAGATGTATAAATATCCCCGGACCCGCCACCTGGAGGGGTCCAGGGAACAGGCGGGGGACGAGGATCTGACCTGTGTAAAGTTTGAGGAGCTGCGGGGGAAGTATCTGGTTCTGGAGGAGAAAGTGGACGGTGCCAACTGCGGCATCAGCTTCGGCCCTGAGGGGAAAATGTACCTTCAGAGCAGGGGGCATTTTCTAAACGGCCGATATGGGGAGCGGCAGTTTGATCTGTTTAAGCTCTGGGCCGGATGCGCGGAAGGCAGGCTGTGCAGCCTTTTGGAGGATCGGTATATTATGTATGGGGAATGGCTCTATGCCAAACACACAGTTTTTTATGATGAGCTTCCCCACTACTTTATGGAGTTTGACATCTATGACCGGCAGGAGGGAAAGTTTTTCTCCACCAGAAGGCGCAGGGAGTTTCTGAAGGATGTGCCCTTTGTCCGCTCGGTCCGGGTTCTGGCGGAGGGATGCTGCGAAGATGCCGGGGAGATTGCGGCCTGGATCGGGCCCAGCCTGTTCATTTCCTCCCGGCCACAGGAGAGCTTTCAAGTTCAGTGCGGGAAGGCGGGAGTGGATTTTGAGAAGGCTGCGCCCCAGACAGATCTGTCAGGGATTATGGAGGGGATCTATATCAAGGTGGAGGAGGGGGACTATGTGACCGACCGGCTGAAATATGTCAGAAGATCCTTCCTGAACCGGATTCTTGACTCAGAAAGCCATTGGGCCCGCCGGCCCATGGTGGCAAATCGTCTGGCGGAAGGGGTGGATCTGTTTGAATTGGGAGAGTGAGAGCAGCTGTTTTGTGCTGATGGAGAGATATTTTGGGCCGGGAATTGTGGAGAAACATCAGATGCAGTTAGTTTCAGGCTGTCCCTGGAACAGGGAATTGCGAAGCGAAGGGCAGTGCCGGCCGATAGGAGTTCCTGGTGGGAAGGAGGCGGCAGGATGGCCGGAAATATTTTAGCACAGATTCGGGAGGACGGATTTTCCCTGGAGAGGCTCACGGAACATTGCCCGGAACTGGTGCAGCTCAAAGACATTCCTCAAAACCCGGAGTATCATGGAGAGGGGAATGTGTACCGGCATACGAAGATGGTATGTCAGGCGCTGAAAGAACTTTCCGGCTGGGGTCAGCTGGCTCCTGGGGCTCAGGAGCTTTTGTTCCTGGCGGCGGCATTCCATGATATTGGCAAGGCGGTCTGTACCAGAATGGAGGAGGGGGAATGGATTTCCCCCAGGCATGCCCTGGTGGGAGAAAAGCTGTTTCGGGAGACCGTTTACCGGGCGGAAGAGCGGTTCGGGCTTACCTTTAACCAGAGGGAAGCCGTGGCGGGACTCATTCGGTATCACGGTCTGCCTGTCTGGTTTTGGTCCAGAGAGCGGCCGGAACAGGAGCTGGTAAAGGCGGCGGAGCGGGTGCCGCTGAAGCTTTTGTATCTGCTCTCCATGGCGGATGTGCTTGGGCGTGAGGGGCGTGACATAGACAGGCTTGCCGGACAGGTGGAGTTTTTCAGTGAATATGCCCGGGAGACGGAGGTCTGGGAGGGACCCTATGGATTTTCAGGGCCTTATACCAGATTTCAGTATTTTCAAAAAGAGGATCTGGGGAAGGAGGCGGCGCTGTTTGACGATACTCAGTTTGATGTGGTTCTGATGTCAGGGCTGCCTCTCGCCGGAAAAGACACCTGGATCGGGCACCATGGCATGGGACGCCCTGTGATCTCATTGGATGATATTCGAGAGGAGATGGGGATTGCTCCGGGAAAGGATTCCGGCAAGGTGGCCTGCAGGGCTATGGAACAGGCCCGCATATACCTTAGGAGAAAAGAACCGTTTATCTGGAATGCCACCAATATTGTGAGAGACACCAGGCAGAAATTGGTGCGGCTCTGGGCGGGATATGGGGCCCGGGTGCATATCCGGTATCTGGAAGTGCCTTACCTGGAACTGCTTGCCAGAAACCGGAAGCGGGAGCGTCATATCCCCGAGGCCGTTCTGGAGAAGATGATCGGGAAACTTGAGATTCCGGCTCCCTGGGAGGCGTATGAGGTGCTGCTGCCGGGACAGTAAAAAGATATAGAGGGTATAGAGGGAATGAAATAAAATGGGCGGTATTTCCATCTTGGGTGGGAGATGCTGTCCATTTTTTCCTGATTTGGTGTGTGGTTGGGCATAAAAAATACGCGGAACGGACTGTAAGTTTTCGCGTATTTTTTGATTTGATATGTGTAGTGTATTGGCATATAAATTCGTAGAATAACTATTTCTACGAAAAAAATTTTCATTTCAAAATGGCTAAATTTATTATATAGACCGTCAAATAATTTGTCAATCCTTTTTACAGATACAGTAGTTTACAATTTTTGAACCTTTCCAATCCAAGACTGAATATGGCGTTCTAA